>Ga0208125_100036_pt1 | contig 171708 bp, 222 predicted proteins | sample LakWasM128_HOW14_2_FD_183938 | JGI IMG/M metagenome (GOLD analysis project Ga0208125, IMG submission 183938) | Freshwater sediment methanotrophic microbial communities from Lake Washington under simulated oxygen tension - Sediment Metagenome... | ecosystem: Environmental > Aquatic > Freshwater...
CGCCGCAACTGCATTACACCCCCCTACAGGGATTGAGCAATTTGAAGTTATTGCTGAAGTAATACTAGAAGTTCCATTAAAAGTAAGTCCTGATCCTTGGGCTTTTTTCCAGCTACCCGATTGGCAAATTCATATGCTAATTGCATATAGCATATGAAAGATCAATTTAATTAAAGTTACCAGCACCACTTGAGCTGTTAGCTGGCGATGCTGTACTAAAACCTGTCGTAGTCCATCCGTTACTATTCAAAGTTATATATACGTACTGATAAGGAACGTAAGGGCCAACATATTTACTGTATGTGACACCTTGACTATTCTGACTATACAAGGAATATATGCCATTAACACCAACCGTTGCATATACTGCTTCAGAGTAGCATAGTGCGCCACTGTGTGAAAACGTTAGTGAAGTACCGTCTGTGGCAACTGAAATTGATGCTGCTCGATTACCACCAGGATAACTTGAAACAGTCGAACTGCACGCCCACACTCCAGTGCCAGTTAGTCCTCCGAATAAATCGTCCAGTCTAGAGCTTTGTATTACTCCGCTGCCTGATCCACTGGCTTTTTTCCAGCTACCCGATTGGCAACTTAATCAAAACAAGTGGCTGCGCACCAAGTGAAATCTGTACCAGTGCAGCTAGCGCGACTTACATTCCAAACTCCTGTAGATACTAGGGTGACTGCACAACGTCCACAACTGGAAGTCCCTGCCATCGATACTGAGCAATATTTGTGATTTAAATTTGTATTCGAATTTCCATTACCAGAAAAGGTTGTTACTGATGGTGACGAGTATGTAACTCCCAATTGTTTCCAGAGACTGGATTGGCAACTTCATATGCTATACGCAAATAGCATATGGCCTAATCAAAACATACAGCTCGGCATGCTGTATTTAAACCAAAATAAGCTTCTTTATTAAGAGTCCAAGCCATAGGCGAATGTATCGGGCCATTAACATTACTGGTATCGACTAAATAGCATCCACCATTGTTAGTTGCAGTTGCAGCTAAGAAACACATCTTATGAATACCCAGATTGTGAGTAGTATTACTGGTACCAGTAAAGTATCCATAAGTGCTAGCAGTACCACTAAAAATATTAGGTTCTTTCCAAATACTGGATTGGCAAACTAATTCTGAACACAAATAGAGTAATAAGAACCAAATCCTATTATTGGGCCTGTAGTTACATTATGTTGGCCTGCAGGACATGGGCCGCCATTGTTACCACTTATAACAGATCCACTCACAGGACCGCTTACTAAACTAGTAACGCTCCTACAAGCTCCGCCTGAATATGTAGAACCTATTGCACAGCTGGCTGAAGGATCTTTATGCCAAACACCCGATTGGCAATACTATTGACAGGTATAGGTGGTGATCTGTTGGCTAGATCCAAATCCACACGTGTAAGCAGGTTCGGGAGCAACTACTATTGCACTACTTCCACTCGGACATGTACAAGATCCTGTTACTCCATTAGCGGCCAAACATGCTGCCACCTGAGTGGAGCCACTGCCAGGTCCTGGCGTACACGCAGTTCGATATCTAAATCCACCGTTACCTATATTGTAAAAGCTTCCACTACCTCCGCTAGCTTTTTTCCAAACACCCGATTGGCAAGACTAACGACAGGTAACTATTGCGGTAACGGGTGGTACTGCTATACCTGGACTATTTTGGCAATAATATCCAGTTGTTCCCAATATGCCACCTTGCCCACCTCCCGCAACACAATATCCTGTAATTCTTGTACCTGTTGTGCAATATGCTTGGGTAACACAATTGGAAGTCCCGCACTGAGTTTGTACTGTTGATGAAGACTCAACACCGTTAACTAAACCACCGTCTCCTGAAGCTTTCTTCCAAATACTGGATTGGCAATATCATCCGCACATAAAACCGTTTGAATCCCACTGTGAGAAAACAAATAGTTGGCCTACTTGAACAGGCGTCATAGGAGCTGGACATGTACAAGCTCCAGTTCTTGGATTTGGAAATCTACAACTTCCAGAGACCCTATCAGTAACAAAGCCGCCTGCTAAAGGTTGTTGCCTTTTCCAAACACTGGATTGGCAAATTAATCAAAGCAAGTTGCGGTGCATGATTGTGACTGACTAGCATCAGCTCCATCAAGAAGAAAAAGTGACCAAGTTGCCGCTATTTTCCTTACTTCGCAATTTGTGTTCGACCCTCCTGGTCCCGCAACTTTTGTCAGGGTGCAAAGCTTATGAGAACCTATGTTAGTCGAACGATTACAAATTGAACATGCATCTGTGTATGTCGATATTGCACCAGATAAACCCAAATTACTCCAAGTACCCGATTGGCAAGAAAGTAGCAAACCAACAGAATCGCGGGCTACAAGGCCATTTGGGGAGCAAGCTGTGTTCTCTGTGACCACATCATTGACCTGAATTTTGCCTACAGAGGCTGTACCAGGCAGTACTAAATTTCCAGAGTCATTGACTGCTAATGCATTCCATGTGCTTACTCCATTGCAGGTATAGGCACGTGGGCCAGTTCCAGTTGTTGGTGTTTGTACGATGCGTGTTTGCCATGCAGCTGCAGCGTTACATGTAGGAAGTGATGCGAAGTTAGCAACTGGATCTTTCCAATAAGCACTCCCTTGTTGTGCATAGGCGCCTGCTTGGCAAGTCAGTAAAGAACCATCAGCTGCAGTAGTTATTGAACCGGTTGTTGTACAAGAGTCGCCAACAGCTTTAACTGATGAAATTAGTAGAGGTGTTGTCATCGTGTTGGCTTCTGGATGACCAGGCACGGCACTACGGTACAAGTAATCGTTTAGTAGATCGCTACCGTCCAGAAATAATGCGCCGGCTAAGTGATTTTTAGATGCAGCTGTTCCAGAGCAGTTATCTGCAATAAATGATGATATGTTTCTTGACCAACCGCCGAATGAGCCTTGTGCTGTGACATTATCAGGCATGATATAACCGCCACTCGCGCCAACTAAGTTAGCTACTGTTGGCACCCGGCCTTGCTGTATCTCTACTCCACCTTCTGTTACTACGATTGTTTCGAGTTTATTAGCAGCTGGCTCAAGTGTAAGAATGCATGTAGTTTGATTAAACGGATTGACACTTGAGTAACCTGCAGGCAAGTAATTCGCTGCTACAAGAGTTGCAACGTTTAGTTTGTGAGGTGTAGTTGTTGTAGCAGTTGCTGCTACGGTTGAATAGTTATCTTTAATCCATGCAGAGGCAGCCGCCATAACACGTTTTTGATATTGAGCGGCATTTTGCTCTTTAACGTTTCTTTGACTATCGTTAGCAATGGTGCCCAAAATAACAGAAAGTATGCTCGCTAATCCAATAGCAATAAGCATTTCCAATAGGGTAAAACCTGATTGATTACGTTTCATTATGTTCACCATTTATTTCGTAGTAAGAATGTAGACAGGCGCATTTTCAGGAACACCAACTGGGATTGTGATTGCCGCGTTAATACCTGAAATTGGGTTGTAGAATTGGCCGCTTCGATTAACCCCAATTAATTGACTACCCGAGGTTTTGTCTGCTAACTCCCAGCTAACCTCTGTGTTTTTACCTAAGAAGGTTATAGTCGCTGGGTAAATAGTAATTACTCCGGCTGTAACATTATTTGTCCAGCCTAGATTGTTGTACCAAGTAGGAAGCCCGAGTGAACCTTGAGCAACTGTTCCAGATGTTGCAGGGTTTGCTATCACATAGTTTTTAACAGCGTTAGCGTAGAAAATTTCATTTGTGGCCAACGCTTGCGCTCTTACTTTATTGAGATCCGGCTCGCCGGTAAACTTATCTAGATTAGCGTAGCCAATCATCGAGAAGAAAAACAAAACTATGTATAGTGGATACATATAGCCTAGTCTCTATTCGTAATTAGTTGGTTTTTTTGTAATTGGATTTCACTTGCTAGCTGAGGGAGTCGGCCTTCAGAAATACATTTTCTGATTTGAAGTTCATTCGACTTATTCACAAATAAGTGTTCATTGATGACGGCGAATTTACTGTCATTATTTGTTACCAATTTCTGATTAATTACACCGTAGAGTCCAGCCGCTAAAAGTGAAGATGCATTAGAAGCCTCCATGTCTTTAGCAAGCGTTGCAATTCTATTCAGTGTAGAAACAACATCGTCTGCATGAACTGTACTCACTACAAGGCGACCAGATATGCTTGCTTTCAAAGCCTCTTCAGCAACATCTTTTTCTCGTATTTCGCCGTATAGAATGATGTCCGGATTCCATCTAACGATTAATTTTGCTAATTCTGAATAACCGCCAGTTTCATCATTAGCTACCGTTTGAAAGCAAATTCCTTTGCCGTGCTCACCTTCAAGCGGCATCTCAGGAGGATCTTCCCCAGTAATAGCAACTCCGCCATGCTCGATTAGTCGAGATTTGATAATGGCTGATGCTGTTGTCGTTTTGCCTTGACTAGGAGCGCCACTGATAAGGATTAGTCCAGTAGCGTTAGGATCAAGCAGGTATTTCATAATATGCTTGTTAATATTAATTTCGCTGAGTTCTGGTACGTTACTAGGTAGTTTACGTAACACGTAAACATCGCCGCTTAGAGAAGGCATCACAGAAGAGCGATAATTAATTTCATCATGTACCAAGCCGAAGTCTTTTCGGTTGCTTTTAGTGTGCTCTTCTTTGAACTTAATATACATTGCCTTTAGTTCTGGATGTAGATTTGGTGCCGCAGGTTCAGGGTTGCGTTTCCCCGGTATACCTTTAAACCAAAAATGGTTAGGTCCTAAATATAAATCAGAGAATCCAGCATCAGCCACTCTTTCAGCTGGTTTAGCAGCTTCAACTGTGGTGTCTACTGGGTTTTCAATTACGAGTTCTGTCATTTTTAAGGCCTAATTATTTTCAGATTGAAAAAAGCAGCCAACTAACCCTAGCTGGCTGCTCTGTGCTTACGATGCTGTGTAAACGATAGTGTTGGTTGCAGCACTGCACTGTGTACCTGCTGTTGCAAGTGATACAGGTGGAGCAATAGCTGTTGCAGCATTGATTGAGATTGAAATTACGCCTGGATCAACGCTGGTTAATTTCTTAACACAAACGTCCATTGGGATTGATGTTTCAGTTACAGTGAAATTACTTGTTGCACCTGTAACGGTTACCGTGCCGCCAAAGCTGTTTGAAATTGTTGAACCTGATACTGTTAGCGTGTTAGGTACTAAACCACCAGCGATCAAACCAGCATTTAGAGAGGCAGTACCATAGTTTGCACCACCGCCAGTTGCAGAGCGTGTACCTGCGATTAGAGCCTTTGTTTCGTTGCCAGACTTAAGCGTATTTGAACCTGAGAACGCGCCTTTTACTAAAGCTGTCGCAAAACCTGCAACAATCAACGCAATCGCCATCCAGAGCAAAGCTTCTAGTAAGCTTGCACCTGATTGTTTGGTGCCTTTGTTAATTGCCTTTACTTTTTTTTCTACTACTTTGTTTTCTTTCATGATATTTCCTTTATATAAAATTTACTTAGCTTGTTGTTGAACCGAACCCGTTTGAGTGGAGATCATTTGTTGAAGAGAGAACATTCCGCTAACTAGCCATGCGGTCGTGCCACCTAACATGATGAAAATTACTACTGTTAAAATACCAACCTGCTTTTGAATTGAAACAACGCCCTCTTCTATCCACTCTTTGGCGATGATGCCAATAGACTTGTTCATATCAGAGAGTTTTTCATAAATAACCAAGTCATCGATGATGTCTTGACTTGGGAATTGATGACCAGATTTTTCCATAGCGCTACCGAGCTTGAACCCGTTAGAAACGTTATAGAAAATGCTATCGATTCGCTCTTTCATCCAAGGCGATGAATTTGCCTTTAGTTTTTTTAGAGTGTCCTCAAGGCGTGCGCCTGCAGATAACAATGTATTAACTGAAACAAGGAAATCGCCGCCTTTAATCATCCTGTAGATTGACCATGGTGGTATCTTGTCGAATATGACGCGAGTAGGACCTGTCCAGCGTGGAAGTGTGAAAATTACAGTGAAAATTAAGCCAGCTATTCCAATTCCTACAAATATTCCATAGTGGATAACGATCTGTGACATGACATAAAGGGAATAGCCGTAACCTGACCAGTTCTCAGGTGGTACTATTTGTGCGAATTGGGGAACAATCATTACGCCAAACATTACGAGGAAGGCGCAAACCATCAGAAGTAAGAAAAATGGATATGTAAGGCCGAAAAGTGCACCAACCATTGCGCCTTTTTTCTCTAGATTTTCTGAGATTCTAAGTAGCATTTTATGCAAGTCACCGGCATCTTCTCCGGCCATAATCATCATCGACTCGCCTTCGGATACCCACTCAGATAATGCAGAGCCTACTTTTTCGCCGTTATCGATTTTCGCAATGACTTCTCTGAAAATCACAGCAACACCTTCATTTGGCTTTTTACCATTTTGAGAGGCTTGCTTGTACAAGAGACCGAACGCTTCATTTAGCGTAACGTTATTGTTGAGCATAGAAGACAATTTTCTATAAACGCCAATGCGCTTTTTTGTAGAAAACTGTAGCTTGGCAAACTTGCGGTTAAGGTCTTGCAGCATCTTCTACCTCAGTCATACCTAAGCTAAAGTCTTTAGCAATCAAATCAAAATTCAGTGGGCCTACAACTGCTTCGGCCATACTTGGATCAACAATGCCCAAATCGATTTTCTCGATAACGTGCTGAGTGATGGTCCTACCGTCTTGTTTATCGCGCCAGTAGGAGATCGCAAGTTGTTTTTCTTGCTTCAAGTAATGGTCCATGAATGTTTGGTCTGGAACGAGTATTTCTACGACTGCAGTACGACCAGATACGCCGGTGTTTTTACATTGATCGCATCCATCTCCACGGATATGGATTTGAGGTATGTTTTTGCAGACTGACTCAACACGACGTCTAATACCTGGTGAAACTAGGTCTCTATCTATAGCTTCTTGATATGGAATCTTGCAATGATTGCAAAGTACTTTGACTAAGTTTTGTGAGATTAGACCTGTTAAGTTATTTGGATCTGCAATCAAGTAACGGTCTAGACCCATGCTGATTAGACGGTCTAAGATACCGATTGGATTATTTGCATGTAACGTTGCCCATACTTGATGACCTGTTAGAGCAGCGTGGAATGCAAGTTCTGCGGACGACAAATCGCGTAACTCACCAATCATGATGACATCAGGATCTAAACGTAGGGATGCACGAATTGCATCTTCAAATTTACGTTTACGTTCTTCACTCGAAGATGCGTTGGTAACTGATGTTTGTACAGCACCTGGAATTGGATACTCAACAGGATCTTCAACCGTCATTACGTGAATGCGGCCTTCGTTTTCATCAATCTTGTCTCTTAAAGTACGTTGTAACGTTGTACTTTTTCCAGAACCTGTTGGACCGCAGATAATGTTCATGCCATAAGGGCGTGATTTCATGAAATTGAGCTGGTGTGCGTGAGTTTTACCCCATCCTAAAGCCTCTAGGGTTGGTGCGTTGTTATCGGTCAAAAGACGCATGACCATCAAGAAACCTTGATCAGTTGGTGTAGTCGCAATACGTACGCCATTGATACCAGTAGGTAATTTATCTTTATCGCCTATTCGAGCATCTTGACGTTCTTTAATTTTGAAGTTTGTATCAGATGTGTCAGAAAGAGCTTGATATAGTGTGGTACACAATTTCTCACCGTATTCAGCTATTGCTTCACGTTGATAAATCAAGTCACCATTAATTCTGTATAGAATTTCTGTGCGCTTTTTGCTAACTCTAATATGGATGTCTGAAGCACCTGCGTTTGCTGCATCATTGATTAAATCTACGCCTTCAGATTTAAATTCAGTTGACCGAATATCTGCTATGGTTTTTTTTGTACCTGCGCCTTGTTTGTATAAAGCTTCGATTACTTCAAGCGTAGTTACAACACGCTCGACTTTTTTCCCAAGCACAGTCATCTTGCCGGCAAATTCGAATGTCGCTTGCATCGTTACATGGCTTTGTGAAACAAATAGTCTCCCATCGCTTGTGTAGGCCATGTATCGGCGTTGCTCTGCGGGTATTTGATGCGGACCACCGTCATCAGTTAGTACAAGGACATTATCAGTATTTGTTTTAACCATATCGATTACTTTTGCAGTCTCGGGTTGAATTAATTGGATGGGTGTCGCTTGCACTTTTACAGGCGTTTCATCTTGTTTTTTTGTGCCGATTGAGAACATATTTAGTATCTTGGTACGCTAGGAACACCTGATTGACCCGCCATTGAACTTGCGTCAGTTGGCACTTGCATCGGGTTTATGAAACCTAAGCGATAATCAGTTTTCCCCGAACGTACTCTCACATCGCCCGGGGCTACGCGTGTGACTTTCATACCATTAGGAAGAGTGTCTCCAGCTACAGATTCATATTCGACGCCATTACCAAAAATAATTAGCGCGGTATATTTTCTATCGATACCTTCCACTGCTTTTACGTAAGGAACACCATAAGAAGAGCCGCTAATGCCTGGTGCTAGCTTTGAAATTTCGTTTTTCTTAGCTAAGATTTTTGCCTGTTTGTCTAATCTGTTGTATTCAGTATCTAAGCGAATATCTTCAGCAAGAGAGTTATCTGTTTGTTGAATGAAATCTGATTTACTTTCCATTGAAGGTTGAACAGGATCTTGCGCATTCGCATTGAACGCTAAGAAGATTGATAAAAAAAGTATTTTCTGTTTCATATTAATAACCTTGTCTGATGAGTAATTAAATCATTTATATTCACGTCGATTGATTGATAATAAATGCCATTTTTAGTGTCTATATTTACTGCTTTGTGTAAATAACACCTTCGGCTGTCCACTGCGTTTTTGTGTCCTTACCATTAGATAATTTGAGCTCAATCTTTGTAAGGCGAGTTACAGGGTAAGAAAATACTTCTCTAAATTTAGATGGACTGAAAGTCGATTGGATTTGAAATTCAAAGGTTTTCCAATCTCTGACTGGCTGAGCTTCTGCCGGTGCACCAGCTGCAGGTGGAGGCATCGGAGGTGGAGCCTGCTCAGTAAGTTTCACTGATAGACCACGTGCTTGGAAGTAGGACAGAAAGTTGGATTTGGCGACTAAAGACCCAATACTTACTTCATCAGACTTTTGACCATCCATAACGATAGGCATACTCATTGTTGCCTTGTCGCCGCTTTGATCAACTACAGCAGCAGGGATATAAACCATCAATTTGTTGATATTTGAGTTGTTTCTGTCCCATGCATACTCAATGGTGCTAGGAGTGCACGTAACTCTCTCTAATCTCCAATAGCCTGGTGTGATGTATTTATCTTGAATATTCGTAATGCAATGATTGATAAAGTCATTTGAATAGATTTGGGTAGCCCACGGATGGGCAAGATGCTCACCAGATACTTGTTGCTGAGCAAACATTTGTCTGGCTATTTCTAGTCTGCGCGCTTGCTCTTCAGCAGCTTTTTTTTCTTCATACTGTGTGAATGCGTAGTAACCGTAAGCTGCAATTCCAGCGAATACAAGCACACTTAGAATTTTCCCAACAGGCATATTTGGTTTAACGGGCTCTAATGCCCACCATTTATGGATTTTTATCTTGCCTTTTCGCTTTGGCAGAAAATCATCTAAAGGTTTGAACTCACCCTTGCCAACTGTTGAAATAAACTCTTCCGGAACGATGATGTTTGACCAGTCAAGACCGAAACTAAATGCTTTCAGTAATCTGTCCCTTACTTCATCGGCTGCGCCACCAAAGTCGCCATCTGGTAGAAACATGCCTTCATTCGTTGCAATGAAAGCGTAAGTGCCATCTGGAAGCTTAAATACACCTATCCAAGATCCTGTGATACCAATCTCAGACGCACCCTTTGTGATTGCAGCTGCAAGTGAGTATTGCCCTGCTTTGGCTCCATCTGTACTTGAACCATACCCTGCCTGAAGATTTTCACCATTACGGATTACAAGTAGATCCTGATTTAGTTCTTCACCAATCTTTCTAGCTTCTTTTTTATTATCTTTGCCAGGTGTGATTGACTGCCAGAACAGACCAAGGACGAACTTCTCGCCGTTGATCTCGGTTATATGAAGTTTAGCCAATTAGATGCCCTCTGTTGCGATTGGTGTAATCACTACAACGATCATTGTTTTGCCAGCCTGTGCGTTGAGTGCACCGCCTAGTGCAGTGTTTTTAGGGTTGCCAAGACCGCTACGGTCAAGATTGTCTGCAGCTTGCTCAAACCCAGATAGAACTAATGTCTGGCCTGATTTCATGCCGATTCTTGAAAGGAAATTACGTGTGTCGATTTCAGGCGTTTGAATGGTGCTACCATTACTCGTCACAGAGGTAATGCGAGATAATGATGAAATATCAATCGCGTATTGAAGCAACAACTTATCGCCGTCTAGGATATGAGGCAATACGTTCATTGAGAATCCAGTATTGATTACGCCCGGGATTAACGCCGTAGTAGAACCTACGTTAGCGGTTTGTGTAGTTTGTGATGATTGCAAGTAACTTGTTTGTCTACCAACCTGAATAGGTGTTGGTTGGTTGTTTAGCGCAGTAACTGTCGCTGATGTAATTACAGAAACCTTACCTTCAGAAGAAAGCGCGCTTAGCATCGCGTCTGAACCTGCGAATTGAGCTACATTTCCTGTTGCAGTTGATAATATCTGTGCTGTAAGTGTCGTTGCGCCAGATGCAGTTGGAAAGTTATTTACTAAGCTCAAACCGAATTGATTTGATAGGTTTTTGAATACAACATTCCAGTTAATAGAATAATTATCTGATTCAGTAAGGTTAACGCTATAAACTTTTACGTTTACAAAAACTTGTTTAGAGAGATTTTTGTTTTGCGCTTCGATATAAGTTGAGACGCGATCTAATATCTCCGGCTTGTCTGTAACAGTAATTGTGCCGGTTGAAGGCGAAGTAATCACGCGGCCTCTTGTAGATAGCATTGAACCTACAGTGTCGTTAATATTGGTCCAAACAGACAATGTAGAAGTTACTGAGGTTAATTGGCTTGACGAAGCGTTTGAGTTACCTGTACTACTGCCACCGCCTGTAGACCCAGCCGTTGCGCCGCCACCACTAGAACCACTGCTAGATGAAACGTTAGAACCTACGTTATTAGACAATGCGCTGTCACCAGGAATAGCATGCAATACATAAGTGCGCGTATCTAAAGTAAAGAAACGGATTTGATTGTTTTGATATTTCCAGTTGAAGCCCATACGTGCAGCAACCGTGTCTAACAAGCCATAGATAGTCCCCGTGTAGCGGATATTAACTACTTGGTTAGTATTTTGGTTATTTGTACCTGTTGTAGCAGTTGTTGGGGCTGTAGTAGCTGCAGTTGGTTGTGTGCCATTAGCTTGTGTACCTGTGTTCAATAGATCATTGTCAATCTGTACAGGAATACCAGTTTTGATTGTGATACGTTCTGCCGCTTCTTGAATGGTTAGATATCGCTCAATCGTGATTGGTCGATTGAAGCTTTCAGGAATATTCAAAGCCTGCTTTTTGTTAATCTGTGGTCTGCCGGCGAACCATGCTTGAGAAGTGCGCTCGATTAAAGGTTTTGGTTGCTGGGCTTTGATTTCTAAGTCGTTTAAGTGGTGTTGTGCCTCTTTAACAGACTTAGTTGTAGACTCTTCTACGCGCTCAGATAATTTAGTGCTAGCACAGCCGAATAGGACAGAACTCAGCAATACGGATAGTAGGATTTTCTTCATTATTTTGCTCCAGTGAGTGAAGTAATGCGGACTACCTTATTGCTGTAGTATTTCGCTTTAAGTGGGAAATCAGTGGTACGAAGACTTTGAATTACAGCTTCTAGAGCTTCTTCGAAAGTTCCTTCGAAGCGTGCTGATGAATTGATTGGGATTTCTTCTTGCAAATCCCACACAATTGGTTGATAGCCAGCTTTTGCGGCCCATTTGTTCAATGCTGTTTCTAAGTTGTTATCAGCTAGAACCAAATCCCAATACTGCTTCTTAGGTTTTGCGGTGGTATTTGACTTAGTGGTTGCCTCGCCAGATAACAAAATTAACTCAGAGACATAAAAACCTTCGTTTTTGCCTTTTTTGATATTCGGTTCTTGAGTTGTCTCGATTAGGCCTTCGTCTACGCCGATATCAACCAAATAGTTTTTAATGGCCAGTGCGCGAGTTGCAGCTAAAGTATTGTCACCTTTGACACTAGGGCGACCACGCACAACTACTTTGGTTGAAGCTACAATTTCCTCAATTCTTTGTGATAGATCGCTACGGGCTTTTTTGCTCAACGAGACACTGTTTTCAAAGAATGGGATATTTAGCAATGTGCCAGTGACTAACCCGGTCATGCTTTGATTATCGTCATCTGAGTCAGGCTGGGTTTGTACTGTGACTGTATCGATAGACTTAGTTGGTTTAGCCACCTTCTTTACAGGTTGTGGTTTTTCAGCGACCGCTACTTTTTCAACTGTTTCGATTCTTTTTTGCTCAATTGCTTTCGCTGGAGCATCTTGAATGCGGTTACCGTTATAGCTGACATAGATTGATGTTTTGCCATTTGGTGCTGACAGCATGTACTTATTAGCAACACCAGGTGCAATTAGATAAGGTGGACGCGCTTCCAAATCCACTTTTTGCTTCTTGCCATCTTTGATGACATACACACTAGGTAAACTTTCTGCCTGCGTGAATTGGAAGTATGTTCTGTCTCCATCATCAAAAACTTGAGTAAGTCCGATTGTTCTATTTAGATCAACCGAATAGTTAAAATCAAAACCACTAAGACTTGCTGGTTGGTTTGCAGCATTTGTAGCAGTTACGCTGAATGCCAACGCAAATGCCAATAAGATATTCTTAAATTTCATGTTTAACCTCTTGCTTGATGATTAGGAGTAAATTCCATTGCTGCTCCAACCATAGAGGTATGCAATGAGATAACTGGTGCTTGTTGAACGGTTGCTTCTTTGGTGGTAGGAATGGCGCGCTTGTCATTCCTGATAACGTAGTTAACGAGTTCGCTTAGTGTCACGTCATGCTCCAAAGCAACCATTCGGAGTAAGTCGATGTCTTCGTTGATGTATGTGCCATTTAGTACCAAATCAAAATAATTTGGGCGTAATGCACACATTGAAATCAGGTCGTAGTAATACTTTGGTACAGATTGGATTTTGTGATTACCTGCAAAAGCACCTGGGTTTAAACCTAAGTCGGCTACATTGATACTCATGAATCGTGGGCCGTGAACAAATAGGACTATGCGAGTATTTCCAGCCTTTACTAAGATAGGTGTAACATTGTTTTTCTTTGCCAGCGCCATCGCTGAATGTTCGCCAATATGTTTGAGCATATTGTTAAGCGGTAGCAGATTCTCTTTGTTACGCGCACGCTTCATTTTGACATTCCAGAAATGCACACGTGTATCAACCAGTTCACCGCTATCAGACATTCCTAAAGAGCGAAACACTTCATTGAAACTTGGATCTGACAAGGATGCTGTTACTCCGGATAGAAATGCCTCAATGTTCTCTTTTGGAATAAATGTGCGCACTGATAAGTCAGCTACTGTCAAACCGTGCAAAGCCATTAAGGCTCTGAGTGTTTGTACTTGATTTTTTTCCAGTTCTTTTAATTCCGCTATGACCATGATTAACCCCTTATTGAATGACGATGATTTCTTCGCGAGTGACACCCTCTTCCATTGGTATAGCTGGAGCATGTGTTTCTTCTGCGACTGTTGAATTATTTGTTTGCACTTTTACTGCAGGTTTTTTGCGAACAACTGGTTTCTTTTTAATTGGTAGATGTTCAACCGCTGGAATAACTGGTTCCATAACAACGGGCTGTAGAACTGCTTGAGCCATCTGTGCTGGTTGAACAGCTTGGGCTACGACAGGTTGGCTTGGAGTAGTAGGAACTGAAGGTGCTATTGCTGAAGTTGGCTGAATTGGCTGTGGAGCTACAGGCTGTGTTTGTTGCGTTGCAACAGACTTAACCGGTGTTTGTGTTAGACCAGCTGCTGCAACAGGTTGAGAAGCCGTATTTAAAACAGCTTGAATCGGCTGTGTTTGGGCAGCATCAGGTTGAATAACTGGAGCAGTTGCAATTTGTTGTTGAGGCGGAATAACTGAAGGCTCTGCAGGTTTGATTGGCTGCGACACAGGAGGTGTAATAGACGCACCTAAGGAAAGTGCTGGCTGCTCTTGTTCAGGTTTGGATTTCATGAAAAAGGTATAGGCCAGAAAGCCTACTACCAGGACAACGAGACAGATAAACATTAGCTTAAAAACGCTTGTCTTTTTGCCTATGCCAAGTTGTTCGTTGCTTACGAGTGTGTCTATTAGTTCTTCTTGCGCCATGATAACTCTCGGTTATTTGATGACTCTATTCTGCACAAAAAGAAACTAGCTAATGATTAAAAATAAATGCCAAAATTAGGGGCTTTGAATTACTAGCACCGCTTTTTAAAAGGGATTTATTCGGATATGGCAAGAATGCCATTAGATGGTGTTTCTTCTGACGGGCTATCTTCTACATGCGAGAAAGCAATGATGGGTGCATAGAATGGGCGCACAGTGATTGATTGGGATGCTCTAGGCCTAGTGCTATATGATTTTTGGCCTGTTTGCTTCCATGAGACACTTGATATGTTTGCTTTTGAACCTGCAGCGTTAAGTATCCTCATTACATAGCTTGGGCCTCTATAAAAGCTACCAGTGTTATAAGCGGATAATGCATGAAATAGTGATACGTCACCCGGTCCATATTTCTCGACTGATTTAGCATAGAAATTTGAAAGGATTTTGGAACCTACTTTTATATTAGTACAGGGTTCAAATACGTCTTTGACGCTAACACCATATGCTTTTAGATTATTGCTATTGATCTGGGCAAGGCCTAAATCTAGACTGTGGCCAAGTCTGAGCAATTCCAAAGCTTTTGTTGCAGCTTCATGTGCATTTCTTGGTGTAGGCGTTACACGTCCACGGGCAGTATTGTCACCGATTGCCCAAGGATTGCCGGCAGACTCTACCTTGATGATTGCGGCCATGGTAGAAGGTGCAACTCCAGTTGCACACTCCTGTATTAATTGATCAAGAATCAACCCGTCCATTACATGTAAGGGGCGATTGCAATGTCACGATTGACATTGATGTTGAATTTTTCGCCTTGCTTAAGAACAATGATTGGCTGAATTTGTGCTGCTCGTTGCTGCTCTGAGCGTGATATGTCAGTCAATATCGTACCAGCTGCAGTAGAAACACCGCTTGATGCTCCATCAGTGTTAATAATGGTTGTGCTGTTATTGTTATTCTTATCAACTATTGCTCCCAGAATTGCTGTGAAGAAAGAGAACCCAAAGCGTTGGAAATAACGATTATCCACATCCCCATTGATGCCATGCTGACCTACTTTGTCAGCTGCAGGCATTGCCGGCAAAGAGACTGTTCTACCATTAGGTAATATTAGGCGTGTAAAGGCTACGATCAATCTACTTTGGCCTTGGATAATACTGTTGTTGTAAGTGCCGTATATTGTTGAGCCTTTAGGAATAATTAAATGACTTCCAGTAATGCCATCATAAACATCTTGCGAAACAACACCTGTAACCTGCCCTGGCAATTGACTGCTTACTTTAGTCATTAATACTGCAGGTATTACAGAACCTTCAAATATTGTGTATGGACTATTTGCGATATCTTCAACAATAGCTGTGGTTTTTTTCCTGTTAGATTGATTTTGTAACCAAGATTGATCCTGCTCTTCTTTGGTAGGTGTGTGTTGTGTAGGCGCTTCTGGTTGAACTATAGGACCAGACAAAGCTTTACGCATCTCATTTTCGTCTATATCGAGCTTCGTCTGCTGTAGGTTAGGTTGATCTGGATTATAGGCAGCCAATCTTTCCAATGCACTAGAGTCAGGACTAATTGCTAAAATTGCACTGCCCGTAAGTTGTGCATCACGTCTTGAGTCTTCAACAGCTTGAGCCTCTTTGGCACTTAGCACGTCAGCTTCCTTTGCGTCTTTGCCAACACCATCAGTTGCGATTGCAGGTACGCCTAATTTGTCGCCAGCAAGCGATGCAGAGTTTTGTATCTCAACATTTTTCTGCTTATCTAAAACACCTTTGATGTTTTCAGTATTTCCATCGGCCTGAATTACCTTCTCAGGTTCTTTGGCTTTATCAGCTTTACGCTTTTTAGTGTTTGCATCTTGGGCAAATATTGCTACAACAATTACTAAAGAGACTAGACCTATAATGAACCAGTGAATGTTCTTTTTAACTGTGCCTTTGCCTTCAATTAGCGATTCTGTGTCTGCCATGGGATGACTCCGTAAACTGTGTTATTCACTGGTTTTGATAATGGATAAGCGTTATTGGTGATAATTACTTCTTTGTTTTTAAGCTTTAGAACGCATTTTTTAAATAAGCGTGTCACCTTAATGAATACTCCATCACGTAAAGGATTGATGACTTCTGTAACATTGTTTTCGTCAACGATGAAAGTCGCAGGCCACTCTTGAACCTTGTTATCTAGTTTTAGCCAAGTCATTTTGCCATCATCAAATACTTGGCTAGGTTTGAATTCGGAATCGCCTGTAACTGTATAGTCAAAGTTTAGATTCTCTACTGGATTACCAGGCGCCCTACTAACAGTTGTAGCTATATTGTCAGCTTGACGTTTCTTTTCTTCAGCTTTTATGGCCTCAGCTGCAATGACTTGTGCTTTTGCTTGAGCCTCTTGCTCGCTTTGCTTCATTACAATGAGTTCTGGGTATTGCCAGCTTACTCGTTGATACCATTTACCACCTTCAGGTGAAGAACGTAGTGTTAACTGATACGTTCTTTGATCTGTTACTAAAGTGGCCGATGTAAAGATGTTTGGTTTGGTTGGCTTGATGAATATATGGCCGTCAGCCTTAGCAGTAATCCACTGCACTGAATCACCCATGGCAAGTGCAGTAATCTTTTCGCCTTCATTTAATTGGATATCAGTGATATTGCCAGGCAATGATAGGATCGTGAATGTGTTGTTCGCATCGTAATTAAAAACAACAAGCCTAACGTCCCCTGGCATGGAAATCGATTGAGATTCTGCATGAGAAATAACAGGGGCTGATACTGAGCCTACAAGCGCTAATGCTAGTAAGCTATTTTTTAGAAATTTAAACATTAGTTGATATCCTCACTAACAGCGAAATGCGTGATATATATGCCAATCGGGTTAGCGTATATTTCTTGCTCAGTTTTAGGTGGTACTACAGAAAAATGGATTGTTACCAACTTGTCGGCAAATCTAACGCCTTCAGAGTTCCTTGTTTCAACACGGATACGTACAAGTGCTGCTGAGTCTTGTATGAAAGACACTGAGCGAATTACTACAGCCTGAACTAAATTTGGATCTGAACGTAGCGCGATAAGTGGTTTATTGGTTTCAATGAACTGACGGAATTCCTCAGAGCCTTGCCCGCGTACCAACTTGTAAGAGTCGATAAGATATTTCTCAGTTAAATATCGGTCTAGGGTAAATACTTTAGTTACCCAATCTTTTAGGAAATAACGTTTTGTGTTTTCGTCAGGCACGAAGTTGATAGACTCTACCGGCGTGCCCTCAATCTTGCCAGTATCCTTAACAGTGACCATCCATGGCACAACTGTTTTAAGTGGCAACATCACTGTTATAGCGTAGGTCTGGATTAAACAAATCACACACATGAACGCGAATCCAAGGAACCATCGATTGCGATCTACAATTGGGCCACCAAATCTCTCGAACAATCCCTTGCCCTTTGTCGTGGCAGTGATTGGGGATTTCTTCATTCTGTCTTCACTCATAATAGTATCCAAATTTGTTAGTAGAATTTAATCACGAAGGGATTCTGCGAGAGGCTAAAAATACAACGTAAAAAACAGGTCTATGTTTAACTAACTTACAAATGACAAAATAAAATTTGCGATTAAGATACCAAGCATGACGAAGAAAACTAGTGATAAAAGCACGCTTTTTAGAGGGTTGTCTTGGAATCTACAGCCAAGCGAGACATATAGCGCATCTAAATTGTTATATGTTGCCGGCATTAAAGCCTCATCCCTTTCACGGGCATCTTTATTTAGCCTGTCTGTCATTTCCTTTTTGGTAACTTCATCAGAGATCATTTCAATAAAGTAGCTATTGATAGCATCGCTTATTCTGCTCATGGCAACTCCCCATTCAAAAAATGCAGGATACCGTTTTTTTGATGGCTTATTGATTAAAAATAGCCCCCGAAAATAGCCCCTTTTCAAATATACTTCTACTTTTGAATGTCTTGTAGATTGGCTTGAATCGTTGGTTTAATTGAATTGCGCTTAAAATGCAGGCTAGATTTGCCAAAAAGGATTTGTTTGATAATCTTGTATTAAGTAATCAATGGAAGTAATAAAAATATGAATCGTGTAACTTTATCTAAAGCGTCAGGGAAACTGTTCTGGGCATCATTGCTAGGCTACAGCTTAGCGTTTGGTGGATTTTATTTCACAACCCAACACACTCTTAACAGAATTAACTTTGAAGAGCAGCAAGGGGCATTTCTGGGCTTCAAGGACGTGATCTGCGCAAATGGCAAGTTATGTAATGACGCTAAGTTTGAAAATGTACTGATGTTTGATAAAAAACATTATGTGACGTTTACCGATATTAAAGCGAGCAATCCTGTTAATCAGGAGCAGTTACAAAGAAATTACACTGATTTTATTAACGCGCTTCCTTGGTATGTGAAATTACAGTTTGATAGTGTGCTTGAGATTAGAAGCATCAACGGCAAACAGTTAAAGGTTAATTAATATGAACAAATTCTCAGCAAGAAGTATGCTTTACTTACCTCTAATGGCTTTGGCTATTGGAATTATTCCTGTATTGCTGTTGCCACCAGGCCAATTGTTAGAAAACCTTAATGGTAATGTTTCATATATTCGAAGCTTATCAAACTCTAACTTCCCATTTCATTTCACCGCATACACAGTCGCTTGGATTCAATTTGTTTTGATTCTGCCTGTTATGTTTATGATCTATGCCTTGATTATGGATAAGAAAGCCTATCACGGCGTTTATGCCTTGTTCATTGCAATTGGCTTCATGATTAAAGCTCAGCAGCTTGATAGTTATAGCTATATGTTCTTAGCTGTAATGGCTGTAATGGCAGCCATCAACATCATGGCTTATCTATACGCTACCGGTGATACATTTGATGACTGGTTAAACCACTATTTCTCTAAGTCACGCACAAAACAAGCTGTGGGCGGTTCTGGTAACACGACTAGTGCTGGTATTACTTACACAGCTAGAAAAGCTACTCGCACATTTAATGATGTTGTGGGCATGCCTGAATTGAAAGCCAAGTTAAGTAAAGCTGGTAAAGAGATTGTTACGAATAAAGGTGAACGTAATGGCATCTTGCTTACTGGTGAGCCAGGTAATGGTAAAACTACTATGGCTGAAGCTTTGGCTGGTGAATTGAAATTGCCTATCATTGATGTTGCTATCGGAAACTTCCAAAGCATGTGGGTTGGTGAAACAACCCAGAACGTGATGAAAGTATTTGATGATGCTGAAGCTCAGGCGCCATGCGTACTGTTTATTGATGAAATTGAGGCAATTTTAGTTAATCGTGCTAATTCACGTAGTTCTGATCAAGAAGCGTCTAAAACTGTTTCTGCAATGCTGAAACGTATCGTGGATCTGCGCAGTAAAAAAGTAGTATTAATGGCAGCAACTAACTTTTTAGACCAGCTTGACCCAGCATCTATTCGCGAAGGTCGCTTCGACTACAAAATTGAAGTCTTGCCACCTGACTATGAGGCTAGAAAATTCTTGTTGAGCAATGGCTTAAAATCAGTTTCAGATTTAGTGGCTACAGATGGTTTAGAGCGCGCAGCTAAGCGTTGGGAAGGTTTCTCTGTGTCACGAATCCGTGCAGTTGTTACAGAGGTTCTAGACCAACTCAAAGAAAAGAAAATTGATCGTGTTGACTTTGATGAACTTGCAGCTGCATTGCGCGCATTGAGTGCAACTAAAGGTGACACTATCCCAGAAAACGCTTTGACTATTGAGCAATTAATTCTTGAGCCTGAGATGCGCTCACGCTTAAGTAAGCTTGCCACACGGATGGTAAGGATTGATGAAATTGAAGAAATGGGCGGTAGCGTTCCTGCAGGTGTATTGTTCTATGGACCAGCTGGTACAGGTAAAACAATCGCAGCTATGGCGCTTGCTAAGGCTTCTGATTGGGCGTTTATTAAGACAAGTGGCCATGATTTACTACATGATCCTAAAAAGATTGATGACATCGTTAAACGTGCAAAAGATATTCGTCCATGCATTATCTTTATTGATGAAGCGGACGATGTATTGGCTGACCGTAGAAATTCAATTATGTCTAAAGATGTGACTAACAAGTTACTTACAATTATGGATGGTGCCGGTGGACGTACTAAAGATATTCTGTTCATTGCAGCTACAAATGCACCTGACTTAATTGATGATGCAATGTTGCGCGGTGGTCGATTCACAGAAAAAGTAGCTTTTGATGTGCCGGGTGATGATGCTTTACAAGAATACATTGCCAAATGGATTGCTAACACCAAAGCTCGACTAGCTGATGATTTCACTCCATATACTGTTGTGAAGGCATTGAGTGGCCAATCTTTAGCTAACGTGGGTGAAATATTGCAATCTGCAGTGAATGAGGCCATCTCGACTGGCGAAGATAAGAACTTCAAAGTTGAAATGTCACACTTACATGCTGCTATTAAATTGATCAAAGGGGAGTAATATGTTCATTTACTTACTAGAATTATTTGCTGTAGGCGCAGTCTCAGCATCAGTATTTGGTTTTAATAACAATGCTGTAATCGCCATCAGTCTTTACTACTCTAGAAAAGTAGTGTTGATGTTAGTTAAAAATAAACTCGTTTAGTTGTTTAGAAGGGTATAAGAATGACAATATTTGCGAATTATAAATGTCCAAATGGCCTGCCGCCTGAAGAGTGCAGGCATGCGCCTAGATTGATTGCTAACCTAGCAAGTTACTTTGCTAATAGGCAGGCAGTTAGCAAAGCTCAGTCTGAAGAAATTAGTAATAATAGAAATACAAGTCATACTAAATTAAACTCTACATCTAACGCTAGAGTGAGAACGCGTGGTTAAAAAATAAGGCTGTCATAACGACAGCCTTATTCCTATTAGGACACCCCCCTATTTCTAAGCCATTTTTATGGTTTTGGTGTACCCGATGACGAAGGTTTAAGTCCGCCGATGTTACCAGCAGAGCTTGATGATCTTATCCTTTCTGCAGCTGATGACATTGCATTACCTGCTCTGCCACCTATTTTATTTCCAGCAGTTTGCATTGCATTACCTGCACCTTGAGAGGCTTGAACACTTGCGTTTCTGCTCATGCCTTTAGCTGCACTGTGCATTCTTCCTGCGAATCCATCTTGGGTAATTGCACCGCCGCTTGTAATAGCTGAAGCAATGCCTGGTGCAGTTAACATTAACGTACCGATAACACCAGAAATTGCCAATGCGCCTAGTAATGTACCTGCCATAGAATCTGTGGCGCCACCTGAGAAGTTAGTCCCTAGTGCTGCAAACGCTGCAACACCAATACCTAGCAATATTGCTACGATGACCTTTGTTAGACAGGCATTAATAGTGAATTTAAGCCACCCATCAAATAGGAATGATGTTTTTTCGACCACCAAAAATGGAATGAATATAGGGCCTAGTGCAAGTGCGATTGCGACCATTACTAAAGCTGTAAGAACGGCAATCATACCTAACAGTGACATTAGGAGTAGTGCTAAGAACATAAATACTACAAGTAGTAATGTAAAACCAGCCTTAGTGAACCAATCATAAAGACTGTAATCCTTTAAAGTGCTGATTATGTCACCAAGGATTTTGAATTCGCTTTGCATAAAATTTGAAAAGCCATCAGATAAGCTCGATGTACCAGGCAATGCAAATCCGGCTAACTTATTCATTAAGCCATCAATTCCATTAATAATCATCATGTCGTATCCCGCAGGGCTGATTAGAAATGATGCAAAACCAATAGTAAATATGGTGGTAAGTAACCTGGACATTGGTTCTGAGAGACTACCTGATGTAAGGGATAGTTTTATACCGGCAAGGGCAATTGAAATAACTGATAGTAAGGTTAGTAACTTAGTGCCTTCAGGCGTTACTTGACCTCTATAACTACCTGAAAAAGAAGTGATGGATCTCGTAAGTCCGTCGATTGCCTTTTTAATATCTTGCTCAAAGCTGTTTGCACCAGTGAAACCCAATCTTTCACTTAATTCTGGAGTAGCTGTACCAGCGCTTGTTGGTGTGCCAGTTTCTCCGGTCGCAGCGGAAACATTAAAGGTAATCAGTAAGAAAGTTAATAGAAAGAATGATTTTAAATAGTTCATAACTTGCATTTTCATTTGAAGCATCCTTCTATTAACTTGTTTGGTTTAATTTGTTACTTTTAGTCAGTAATTATGGTTTCTTGTTTGAGTAATAACCGCCGGCTTTGGCCTCAGTACGTGCAGCTTCTGCCTTATCTCGAGCGTCACGTTCTGCTTTGAGCTTTTGGTCTTTACTGTTTTGAACCATCTCTGCAGAAGTGATGCTACTCACTTGGATCAAGTGCGTCATTTGATCTTGAACCACACTATTTTGTGCACCAATGTTCTGTAACAATTCAACCGTTCCGCTTTGTGCTGGAATGGCTGCTGAGAGTGCGTCTGAACGTTTTTGATGCTGTGCAATTTGACTGTTGAGTTCTACTAATGTGTTGTAGTAGTTAGTATCTTGTTGGATACCTTGTTGAGCGCGTTGAAAGTCATATTGCAGAATCTTTTCAGGTGGTACTTTTGAGTTGATAGATGTGCGATCAATATTTTTCATGAGAGTGTCGATACCGTTATAGCTAGTCTCGTAACCTTTCATGTTGTCACCAATTTTGGAGTATGTGCCGTAGACACCTTGAGCTGCAGAAGCAACTTGACCCGGAGTACTATACTCACCAGGCGGGATTACCCCACGTGATACCCCACGTTGGATTACGCTTGGATCAAGTTTTTTTAAATTTTGAACCATAAGCATGTATTGCTTAACCTCTTCGGCCTTAATAGCGAGCTGTACGGCGGTTTGTTTCACTTGCTGGCCAGCGGTAATGGTGTTTTTCACAAAGTTAGAGGGATCAAAAACAATATCACCTGCTGATGCAGGTTGAATTGAAAGAGCCATGCCCAGTGACAGTGCAATAATGCTGTGTTTTAAAATTAATTTATTCATTGTGTCATCTCCTGTATATAAGATTGCTTCCAGTTTGGATTGTTACCCCTGTCTTCGTAGTGCTTGGTGAAAGTTTTTTGCGCCCTAGAATCAGATCTCAGACATGCAAGAACCTCAGGTGGACATCTAAAACGTGCCATACGACTCATTACTGGGGTATTGATGTAGTAATTGAGTTTAGGTACAGCATTACGAATTCGGCTAACTTGCTCTGCATTCAAGCTAAATTTCTTGGTATACATATCTTCATGGGCCATAGCATTTGGATTTGGCAGAAAAATTCTATTAGGAATATTGTCGATAATCGATGAAAAGATATCAGACGTTGCAAGCTCATCTAACGATTGCGTGGCCATAATCAAGAAAGCATTTTTCTTAGCCAGTGTTTTGAGCCAATCGTTAATACGGCGTGTGAATTTGTCGTCTGAAAGCATCAACCAAGCCTCTTCAAGCTCAATCAAAGTTGGTTTACCATCAAGACTTATTTTGATTCGATAGAATGCATACTCTAAAAATAGGCTAGCTAAGCGTGGATTCATGAATAAAGTACCTACTTCAATACAAGTGAAGTCACCTAGGTTGAATTCATCCTCTGCATTGTCAAAGTATTTAGCACTTGCGCCCTCTCCGATCCAAGGCATGAGCTCATCATTTAATCGATTTGAACCCATAAGGCCATATAGCGACCGGAGAACCCATTTATCCTTAGGTAGAATTTCCATTTTTTCAAGGGCTTTCCACACCAGTTGTTCATCTTCCGATGTGAAGTTGTAACCTCTGCTTGTCAGTAAATTCTCAATCCAAATTACTAAGAAAGCCCAATGTTCACGGTCCCCCAATAAACTAAGCGGGTTTAGGCGTACTGTAGTTTCGCCTGACATGTCGATGTGTCTGCCCCCTTGCAATAAGGTTGGTATCTTGCATGAATAGTCTTTATCGAATATAACTCGCTTGCACGGCGAGTACTTACCGAACTGTGAGACTAAGAAATTCAAGAATACTGATTTACCAGTTCGCGATGGACCAATAACCATCGTGTGAGCTAAGTCGCCATTGTGGAAGTTAAAATAGAATGGGGTAGCGAACTCTGTAGAAAGTGTAGTCAATGCTGCGCATGGCTTACCAGTTTGCTCTGTAAGATAAGCGTTATCGATTGCACCAGTTTGCCTAGACCATATAGGACTAAGGTCTGCCATGTTGCCTGTATGCAAGAAAAAGGTTCTGACTAGCTGACCCCATTGCCCCGGGAGGGTTGCAGCCCAGGCCGAAAGTAAATGCAAAGTTTCTCTTACCACCAAGAAACCTTTTTGGCGAAGCGTGCTGGTTACGGCTTTCATTGTTTCTTCAGACTCTTTTAAAGTCTCACCGTAAGCAATGATTGAAAGATTATAGTAACCAAACTGCCGATTATTAATCGTCATATTATTCATTGCATCAGTCGCATCTTGAGCTTTATGCAGCTTAGATTCATCTATCTTGTCAGATTCTGTATTCGTAAATGTCTCTTTGAGATAGGTCATGATGGATTTAGATGTATTCATGTTGTGCTTACGAATACCATCGATGTACTTTTTAGCTTCATCTTGGTCTACATACATGAAACACTGTGAAATAGTGATCTCACCGGGCACGCCTAACATTGCATCTAACATGCCTGGTTGTGAAACTTCCGGCCAGTCTTTGACTGATACTGCAGAGGCATAGCGCGATTCATCTGACTCAAACAAAAGTACGTTATGACCAACGTACAAGGTGTTGTCTGGTAGGTAAGCGTCTAGATAACCAGACATTCTTTGTTTTCTAACGTGCTTTTGATTGTTTGCTGGATTTGCTCTTTTATGAAGAAAAGTGAGTAATTCTTCATCTTCAAGACGTTTAAGGCCGGCATCACGAATGGTTTCGTCAAAGGCAGCCATTAAATCGTCGAAACGATCCATGTCTACTGCAATTTTTTCAGCATCGAATGCAAAAGAGTGTCGTTTGGATAGTGAGGCGATAGCAGCTTTGTAACTAGATTTTAGAATCCCATATCCTTTTCTAGTAGAAAAGTACCCTACTCGCTCCATAAAGCCAGTTGCACCAGTCTCAGGACTGAAGAGTATGGATAAATAATGTTTGTTTTCGTACTGATTGCCACTAACAAATTCTTTACGCCATGTTTCATTGATGAATTCACTGATTTCATCTGGCATTTCGCCTTCAGTGTATTGCGTAGTACGGCGTCTATCGACCGTCCACCATACCGTCACACGTTCATTGAATACACGCATAGCATGCTCGATAAGACCTGCATACCGGTCTTTATCTGTTTCCTGCAGGTTTTCAACATCGATACCAGGCATTCTGTAGCATACGAGTAAGCCACCGTCCTTATTGATTACCATGTCAGAACGAATTAACTCCATCCATGGCAATAGATCTTGGTATGAATGAGCTTTACCTTCGTATTCGGAACGCTGTGATGATAGGTTTAACATAGATTGCCTTGATCGAATCCTTCAGGTCGGGAGTTCTTAGTAACTACAGCATGCGGCCACGGATCGTAGCGGCTGTGCTGCTGAGAGTATCTAAAATAGATTTTTCTCATTTTGGGATCTAGCTTGTGTAACCATACCAAGAAGAAATGTATCAGCATTGCTGGGACAGCCCAGTAAAGGGTGCTCGAAGCAAAGCAGATACAAATCGCCAAGGTTACGTTAGCCACCACTAGGCCTTTTTCGCCGCCAGCCATCGTTTTCTCTTCATTCAGAGAACGATGGACGACAGTTGCTCTTAGCTCTTCTTGCATTATTAGTTACAAGCGAAACCAGTACCGGTCGAAGAAATTAGACCTAGCACTGATGGAGCTAAAATTGCGATTGAGATACCAATCATGACAATCATGATGTTGTGGATCCAGCCTTTTACTTCACCAATTGCGATTGAGATACCCGCAATTGCGAAAGCGATAACACCAACAGCACGTGCAGTAGGTCCACACAGCGATTGAGCAAAACGCTCAAGGCCTGTTTCCCATGGCATGTTTGCGGTGCCAAAAGCAAATGCAGATTGTGCAAACAAGAACAAAAACAGTAAGCATGCCCCCTTAATAAAATATTTATCTGAGAATAGATTCCGTAACATAACTTTTCCTTTCACGGTCGTAGTGGTTGATTTTTAGTATTTCACTTAGGCGTCTTTTGCCTTTTTCTCGAACTAGTTGCAGTACGAAATCGAATGTATCCCCGATTTGGCTTCTGACTGACTCAAGTGGCCAGTCAATACCTTCGGTAGATAGAATTAGTGTTTCCAATGTTGAGAGAGCTGATAGCGCGCTATTCGCATGCATAGTGCCAAAACCACCGTCATGACCAGTGTTTAGTGCGCGCATGAAGTCAAAGGCTTCTGGTCCGCGAACCTCACCAACTATGATGCGATCTGGCCTGCAGCGCAGAGCTAGTTTTACTAATCGTCTGATTGGAATATTTGCCTGTTCGTTAGCTTCAAGTGCAACCCAGTTTGGCACTTTAACTACAAGCTCGCGCGTATCTTCGATAGTGACGATGCGTTCGTCATCAGGGATGTACCCAATAAGTGCATTTAAGAATGTAGTTTTGCCTGATGATGTGCCGCCGGAGACTAAAATATTCTTTTTGTTAACCACCTGCTCAATTAGGAATAGTTTTGTTGTCTCGGTCATGTAGCCTTGCTTAACGTAGTCATCGAGCGACCAAACAAACCTAGAGTGCTTTCTGATGCAAATCATTGAGCCAAGTGTGGATACACCATTTACAGCTGCAGCAATCCGATAGCCTGGCATGCGCGCATCTACAACGGATGATTCTTGACCATCACGCACCTCTTTATCGGATAATCGAGCTACCGTATCAATGGCGCCACGTATTTGAGTTTCAGAGATTTTTACGTCTTTAAGAAATATCATCTCTCCTGCACGTTCCATCCAGACGTTATTCTCACCATTGATCATGATTTCTTGAGTGAGGTCGTCCTGTAGATAGCTGAGAACGCTACCAAGCTGATTTTCCAGCATAGACTGAACGTGGTCGTTAAGTAGTTGTTTGCTCATGTTGTGATTTGTTTCATATTAGATGAGACGAAGCGGATACAGAGAACCGCGATTAGTGTTGCAAATGGCCACCAGAGTATTGGTAAGTTGATAGGCAAATACATAAAAATAATTGACATGCCTGTAAGAGCAACCGTGATATGAGCCATACGAGCTTGCACACCAGGCGAAGTAAAACCGTAACCTTCAATTTTTATTTTTCTTGCTATTAATCCATCAATAAATGCAGCGGCACCTAGGACTGCCAGTACTGGTATCCAACGCGCTGCAATACTCACTCTTAAAAACAAGGCATATACTTGCAACTTAAATGTTCTCAACATCTTATTGCTCTCGAGTGCCGCTTTTTGCTCAGTTCCAAAAAACGCCGCTTCTTTACGGGGCGTGTTGTGCATTGTGTTTACTGCTTTGTTTGCGAAAGTGTCTGCGAAAATTGCACCAAATGCGGAATTAGCATTGGCTACTATCTCATTGCCACCTTCGTCACCGTAGGCCAGATAGACGTTTTCTATGTCTTTTTGTGCTGCTTGGAAATAGACTTCCGGCTTAGTGACAAAACACATAAGGAAAAAACTGAATATCCCAGCTACAAACCAGAATTTGACGTGACCGGGTAATGTCATGCAGCCTCACCAAGCAATGAAGGTAATGAGCTATATTGGTCAATCCAGTAAAGGTCTTTAACAGTGATGATTCTTGATAGAAGCATCAGACGCATGCTGTTTGTTTTTACGTCAGAGTACTGATCCTTATAAACCTTAACTACACCCGGATAGGTTTGTTGGAATACTGAGATGTCTTGAGCAAACGGTTCCCACAGAATTGGATCATCTCCTGTTGTGCCGATTGATGTTTGTACGATTTCCGCAGCATCAATGAGCAAGCCTCTGATAAAAGCTACCATCTGAGCTTCAGTGCCATATTCATGTGCAGTAACTGATCTGTAATGCGTGACTGCGTTAGTTAAGCAAACTTCGAGTAGTGGCTTGCCTGAACTTGAGGGTACGATATCGCCCATATAGCTTACGAGATTGAGGGCAATATTGTGTAGGTTAGGCCAAACTTGAAAAATGTCCTTTAATGGTTTTTTAAGCTCTGCATTTGCAGATACCTTGTTTAAGATCTCTAAGTTGCTGTGTAAAGGCATACTAGTTCCATGAGTTATTTGTGACTATTATGTAGCAACTAAGGAAGTCGAATGATTGCTAATAACCATGGTTTTCAGGGTTTATATTTATGCGGCTATCGCTAGCATTTTTTCTGTTTTTTGATATGTTTCTGGCTTGAGACTAGAAGTTCTGACACAGAGTGGACATTCATATCTTGAGTGGAGCTTACCGACCGCGACTACATAGTGGCCTTTACAATGTTGGCAGCCAGTAGTTGTTAGTGTATTAATTCTGATTTGCTGGATCAGGTGCCAGGTACGGACAAAGGTAATTAGGGGTTCTGCTTTAATTGCTCTGCAGTGGTCTTGATATAAATCGAATGTTGAAACTATTATTTCTGCTTCTAATGCGTCCCGCGATACAGCTTTTATTTTTCTATATATGTCGATTAGAATTGACGACTGGATTAAGCGCATAGGATAAGTGGTACTTGCATACCAGGAATGGTCGCTTGGTAGAGGTCCAGTTTTAGGATTTTCGCCAGTCACTTCTACGTGAAGTTTCATTAATTTCTCACGCTTGATTGGCATGAGAGCATTTACGACTGGGACTCTTGCTCCGCGCTTAAACATCTCTTCAGCTGCTTTAAGCATTCTCATTTCTAAGAGCACAGTTATTTCATCTTTTCTGTATTTCTTTTCAGGTATTGGAGCGTTCATTATCTTGCTCCTAGTACCGCTTGTGTAATTGCAAGGTCGTCGCCTGAGATATAGTTAGCCAAGTGATGAATGCTTGATTTATCAAATCGGAATGAAACTGTTGATATTCCACTTTCTGCGAGTTTTTGCATGTCCGTGATAGACATGGAACTCAGAAAGGTAGCTGTAGTTTCATCCATGCCCAATTGATGTTTGGCTGTGATTGGATCTTTTTGAATCTGCTTTTGAGCAACCATTAGGAATTGGTAATTCAGTTTAGTTAATTCTTGATTTTGTACACTAGCAACTTCTGACATATCAATTCCCTTAATTTAGTTAACTGTGAAGCTAGCTCTAATTGGTTAGCTGTTGATGTAGAAGTCTATTTAGTTAGTAAAGAAAAGATAATCGTTAATGACATACTAAAATAGCGCCTTTTCTTGCTTGACAAGGGAATGTTTAACTGTTAATAAATTGTAAATGGGCAAGAAAAAGCCCACTTAAAAAAGTGGGCCGGTTCTATGCTGCTTGCTTGAATGAGAGTTTATTTTGCAACATCCCAAATAAGGCTTTAGGTAAATCTTCTACTGTGTCAATTGAACACCATGAATCAAACAAATGGTCTAAATCAACACCAATGCCTACACCCATAATCTCTACGCCAGCATTTTGTGCGGCTTTGATGACTACACTCGATTGATCTGAGTGATTAGGTGCGCCATCAGTAATTACCAGTAATACTTTTCTTGTCTGTGGCTGCTGTAACAGATCAATAGAGACCCGCGACATTGCGTCCGACAATGGAGTATCACCTTGTACCGATAACGAATTAAAGTTTTCAGCATTAATTACAGGTTTCGAACCAAATGCACTGATGTAATCTACACCAGTCTTAGTTGGAAAAACCGCAACTGCAGATGAGACACCATTTACCGAAGCTAATGCTTCAGCAGTGGCATAACCTGCTAAGGCCGCCGTTTCAAGTTTGGATCCATTCATACTTCCAGAAATATCAATTAACATTGCAGCTGCAATATCGATATCAATTCCTTCAGTACGTTTTTCAAAGACTTTTCCACCAACCTTGATTTCATGCAAGTGACGTTTAGAAAAGCGTGAACCTTGATCACTACGTGTGTAGCTACTCATAGTTTGCGCTTGTAACATCGTATGCAATTTAAGCTTTAATGCATTCACTGCGCGTCTAGCTTTAAAGTCGTATCCAGCATTTCTGCCTTTACTGACTTGCTTATTCGCATTAAACACACGTAAGGGCCCGCTTGAATCCGATGCAGTTTGCGCCGACTTAACCTTGATATCATTAATTTGCTTGGCTAAAACATCGCCTATATCTTGGTATTGGTCGCCTTGTCCAGCGCCTAAAATGTTTTGAAGAATCTCTGACATTTTTTTACCATCATCTGAACTTGATTGACCAGATGTAGCATCGCCTGCAGTATCGCCAGCGTCACCGTCATCTTGCCCTGCACTATTTGCACCATTGCTATCTGCGCTATCACCTTGATCGTCTGAAGTGTCACCACTTTGAGACTGGCTTGAATCGGGAGATTGACTAGAGTTAGATTGCTGAGTTTGCTGTTGTTGCTGAGCCTGCTCTTTTTCCTTCTCTTTTTCTTTCTCTGCTTCCTCTTCAAGCATTTTCATAATTTCACGTGTGAGATTGAATACATCTCGCGTCGATGTTGCATTAACTACATCAAATGCCAATGCCTCAAGGCGTATTTGAGTATTTTTAGGAACAGTTTTTATAAATACCTGTTCTGTTTCATCAGCGATTGTTTCAAATGCTTGCTGATTTAATACCTCTAGCCTTAATTTATTGATCATCCAGTTATGCATAATCTTGTTTGGATGGTCGTCGTCTTTTGATGAGGCGTATACACCTTCATTAACAAGGATTTTGAATAGTTCATCAAGGTTAGATGAAACACCAGGGAACCGTCTCTTTTGCAAGATTTCAATCCGGATATCTTCCAGCAAGTTCATTGTCCCAAAAAACGTCTCTGAGTTTTTTTGCTGTTTAATTTCCGGCGCTAATCCAATATCAGTAAATGAGATATGCGCAGTTTCGTGGCCAACAAACCCTAGAGCTTTCGCCTTAACGTTTGGATCACCTTCGGGTAATGCAGGCAACCAAATCGTGTCTTCACAATTTGTTTTAGCCCAATCACCTTGTAATACTTTTACACCCTGCTTACTTGCTAATGCACCAGCGATAAGCGGAAGTGCATTCTTGAGGTTGTTTAGCATATTATTTTCCTTATGAAATGATGAGTGCCGAAGCACCCATCTGATTTAAAAAAATGCAGCTACTTGCGGAGCTTTTGGAACAATTACTTGTTTAACAACTGGTAGAGGACGTTCTTTAGATAATGATTTAACGTCTTGAGCTACCGGTTCTACCAAAGTCAGTTGCGGTTGTACAGGTTTTGCCTGTTCTTTAACTGGTTTGATAGGTGCTACCGCTACTACTACAGGCTGGGCAACACTAGAAGTTTTACCTTGTTGGATTCTTTCGGCATGTTTTAGCATGTCTTCAGGTTCGCATAGCATTGAGACCAAACCGATAAGTGCGGAATAATTCACACCTTCGATCCATCCGTCTGCCGGCATAGATTTCAACACTTCGTCAATTGAATCAACGATGGGTTGTATGTTCTCGCCGTCTAACATGCTTAGACCTGACAACTTATTGCGAATCGATACGACTTGGTTAAGAGCTCGTTGACCAACACGTGGCTTTCCGAGAAAACTTTTTTCGTATGCTTCACGTGCAGCTGACCCAACTTCGGTAAATAGCTTACTAGCCAGGTTATTAACCAGACCGATGCCATCACCATTTGGTACGATTTTGAACACATCACTAATAAATCTGAAACGATTAACTGCCTCATGTTTATCAAGTGTGGAACGCTCAACAATTTCACGTACAACAGGATCAGAGATGCTGTTTAAGTGAGATTCTAAGTTTGAGTCATATTGGCTCTCAAAGTCTGCAAGCAGCTTATTGAACTTATCCTTACCGTCATCGAGGAATTTTTGAATTTCCTTAATTTGGGCATTTGGAATGACTCGCGCCGAACCACCTAAAGCAGATACTCCAACTGACATTAGTTTCCTGCTGATTTCCTTCTTCAATGTATTGAATGGGGTGAAACTTTCAGATGGGAAAATTTTCTTTCCACCTTTTGTGATAATCCCGCCACCTGGTAAGGTTGCGTTCATTTTTGCTAGATCGCCTTCAGTCGTGCGTTTATAGCCTGACCAAATTGCGTTATCTACGTTTACAAGGACGATTTCTTTAAAAATGTCTTTGCTAGATTTACTCATAATGCTCTCCTTTTTTGAAAAAAATGAGGGCACTTCCCTAATGGGGAAATACCCCATTGGGTTTTGAAACTAAATCTACTTTTTGATATGCGTACTTTCGTACACGTTCTGCCTTGCGGCGAGAATCTTACAAGCGTCTTACATCGAGACTATTTGCTTAGCATCGGTGAAAGACGCCTGCAGAGCAGGCGTAAAACCTTTAGGTTTATTTGTTGGACAACTGTTTGCTTCTAATTGGTATGACCTTGTAATCGATGCCTTGAACTTCAAGTTCTTGGCAATGTGCTTTGACTACTGGATCTTCCATTAGCTTTTTGACGAGTTCATCATCATCGCTATGGGTTTCTTGAGGAATGACTTTTAAATTAGATTTCATCATTTCCCCCTTAACCACAACTACCGACAGTACCGCATGAAGTGCAATAATCGCATCCATCTTTTTTGATGACTGCATGTGCACCGCATTCGTCGCATTTCTTACCAGCAATCACTCTTGTTGTTTCCACAACTGAGGCGTTTGTTTGCTGATCTAAGATACCCAATGTTTCTACCGGTTCGCCATCCTCAGTCAAGAGACCAAGCATTGCGTAGCGATGGATAATTAAGCGTGCGATATAGGCAACTGTACTAGGATAATTGCGCGATTTTTCTGAACCTGGTTCTTTAGCCATGAAATCACCATGCGGTTCTGCGAAATTCAGCAGTTTGCGTAGTTTCATACCGACCCATGCTATATCCATAACCCTCATATCAAGAGATAGAATTTTGCATAAGCCGTCCAGTGCTTTTGGATATTCACCAGACAACCAGATTGAGTAAGGACGACGTTGGCCGTTAGGCATAATCAATTCTTTCACGCCAAGCACAAAATCATCGCTTGTTGCTGCGTTAAGAACGTCTACGGTCCAGCTCATTGTGCCATCAGTACCAGACTTAGGCTCTTTTAACGTCATTAATGCATCCATCACTGGAGTTGTGTCACCCTCAGCCAAGGCCAAAGATTCCAGTTCCTCACAACGATAACGCACCAACTTCGCAAAACCTGCTACCAAGCTTTTTACATGAATAACTTCACCATCAGGTGGGTTACACATTTCGAAGCCATCGTCACCAGAAGTTTTTTCTAGCACCGCGAGTTTTGTATTTAACCAAGCCTTGTCATTGACACGCATGTCCATGGAAAGTGTTTTTGCAACAGCCCCTAAACAACGAGGTTGCTCAGCACCCATCACCCAAGCCTCAAACGGTGTTTTCACACCATCATTGAAATGAGAAACAAATACTGCGAAGTCACCTAATGGATGCTCAATCATATCTGATACCCAGCCTTCACTACCTTTCGGCAACTTAGGACGACCTGGCCAACGTAAGCTGGACAAGACAGGTTTAGGAACTGATTCAAGCTGAATGCGACGATCTACCATTGAAGGCAGCGCTACATCATTAGGCATTTCTGCTGCTTTTTGTGAAGCGGCCGTTTCAAGCACTGCACCTGTTGTCATGTTAGGACGGTAAGTGGTGATGCCTTTCAAGCCTTGTTTATGTGCTTCGAGGTAGATACCCTTAAAGTCTTGATACGGATAATCTACTGGCACGTTGATTGTTTTGCTGATCGCACTATCTACATACGGTAACACTGCTGCTACTATATTCAGATGGTCCATTGCATTCATGGTTTGTGCTGATACGAAGTATTCTGGCAATTTGTCTACTTCAGTCTCACCGTGTATATGGTTATATAAACGATAAGCATGATCTTCGACTTTCACCTTCACTTTTGTACCATCCATCACGCGACGATTCCTGTAATAGAACCAATCGAATGCCGGTTCAATGCCATTACTAGCATTGTCCGCAAAAGCCAAAGCAATCGTACCTGTTGGCGCGATGCTAATTAAATGACTATTACGAATACCATGTTTGCGAATCTCTTGTTTGATCTCTTCAGGTAATCTTGAAGCAAAACTTGGTGCAGCTAAATATTTCTCTGCATCAAACAACGGGAATGCACCCTTTTCTTTAGCCAGTTCTACTGACGCTGAGTAAGCGGAATTTCGCATAATTTCAGTTACTTTTGCAGCAAAAGCAATCGCCTCTGCACTGTTGTATTTTAGTTTCAACATTACTAACGCATCGCCTAGACCTAGGTAACCTAAGCCAACTCGACGTTTATTAGAAGCTTCAACACGTTGTTGCTCTAGCGGCCAAAATGAAGCATCAAGCACATTATCTAACATGCGCACTGAAGTTTTGACTGTTTCGATATACGTATTAAAATCAAATCGTGCATTACTGCCAAATGGGTTTACTACATACTTAGTTAGATTAATACTTCCTAAGCAGCAGCATCCATAAGCTGGTAATGGCTGTTCACCACCATTCTGTTACTTAAAGACCATATAATAGAATTTATCATATAAAGAATTATATGATATCTATATGGCGGGCAAACCTCTTCGGATTCACCTCTCTCCCTTCTTTTGTTATAGGAGAGTTCTGACTGTCGCATCGTCTTTAAAAGACGCCAATCCACTCAGTCGATCACGCTGCAATTACGCTTGCGCCCTGTCACCCTCTTCAGGGTTTCCAAGTCAATCAGGATTAGTTTTCCTACCCATCAGGTAGGCCGCATGATACATACGGGTTGGTAGCCGCAATAGTCTCGCAATAAGCAAGATTATTGTCACGATTAATGTTGTCTATAAACAGTACACCTGGATCAGCAAAGTCATACGTTGATTGCATAACCTTTTCCCAAAGGTCGTTAGCTTTCACTTTACTGTAGACCCAAAGGCCGTCTTCGCGTTTATAAGCACCTTCAATTTCTGCAGATGGTTCCGCAGTATGTGCTAATTCCCAGTCCCCGTCAGACGCTAAAGATTCCATGAAGGCATCCGTCACACCAATAGAGATATTGAAATTAGTTAATGTACCTGCTGTACGTTTGGCTGAAATGAATTCCATGATGTCAGGATGATCAACACGTAAAACACCCATTTGGGCACCGCGTCTAGCACCAGCCGATTCAACTGTCTGGCAACTCTGATCAAAAACTCTCATGTAACTCACAGGACCTGAAGCACGTGATGCGGTACTGTTTACTTTTGCATTTTTAGGACGGATTTTAGAAAAATCGTAACCTACACCGCCACCTCGACGCATGGTCTCAGCTGCAAATGTAAGTGCATCATAAATGCCTGGTTTTAGTGGATCGCCGGTACTAATCGCATCTTCAACTGGTTGCACGAAGCAATTCATCAAAGTAGCTTTAATATCCGTACCCGCAGCTGAATTAACACGACCAGCTGCTACAAAACCATTTTGTTGTGCCTTCAAAAACTCATTGCTGATTTTTTTACGGGCATTAGGTTGTTCGACTTGAGCAAGCGCGTTAGCAACACGCAATTGGATTTCACCAACTGTTGTTTCACCGTTCTTACTGTATTTGTCGTTTCTGATATCTTCTAAAACTTCTTGCGGAGGCAAGTATAGGGTTAGGTTGTCAATTTTCATCTTATTTCTCCTTCTAGTTGGCCCCCGATCGAGGCACACCAGAAAGCCTTTGCGGGGCCCTTTGGTGTGCCCCGGTTCGAGGTATAAAACGCCCCTAAGAAAGAGTTCACCCCAGACGGGTAAACACTTCCCGCAGGGATTAATAAAATACGGTTAAATTACACCGGCGCTAAATGATTAGCTTTTTGAAATGATGGAGGCTAGCTCCTACGATTTTGAGATTACTCTCAAAAAATTGAATTTGATTTCGTTTGACGTGGAATATCGCATGTCGAATAGACAAACGAAATGAAACTCTATGTTTAGGTGAAGATTTGGCGAAAGCCTGATTAGATATGCTTAATTTTTAAAGTGTCTTGAAGCTCACACTTCGTAAAGCATATTCCTAAAATTTTAATATGTCAACCAGCCGAGAATATCGGCCGATTGAACATACTTTTTTTTCTTAAATCATTTTAACAATGCGCACCTTACCACTTTGCAGGATCCTAACTTTGTCGCCAATGACGATGTTATTGTTAGTTTCATACGATTGGGTAACTGCGACAACCCGACCATCTTCAAGCCTGATGATATATTCATAAGCGCGTTCTCTTGCAATGGCTTGTGCTGCATAATTTCCGCCAATTGCGCCAGCTGCGCCTAATACTAGAGTTGCCGCTGTTCTGGTCGTGTTGTTATTGCCTACTGTACTACCTAGAAGACCGCCTAATGCGGCTCCAAGCCCCATGCCTCCAAATTGGCCGACTTGAGATGTAGCATCAACAGATACTTCACGCATATCCTCAATGCGGCCGAGTGTTACCGACTGCATTGATTGAGCTGTACTGCCGTTGTATTTATACCCAGAATAATCTTGGGCCAATGCAACATTAGCTGATAAAGCAATTAATGATAAAAGAACAATTTTGGTAATTTTCATGATTTTTTTCCTTAAAGTTAATTACGGATTCCATGAGCCAACGGCGCATGTAGAAACCGTTGGTTTAATTACTACTGTAAGCTGACCAATATTTAATATTGATATGGTTACAGAAATACTTTTGATGAATACTTACTACCAAGTCACCCAGTCCAAAAAGACCTAGCAACCCAGTAATAAAGAGATACAGCAAAACGTAGTTTTCCATGGTGACGCTCCTTAATCCCGATCGGGGGAAAAGTTGATTGACAACCTGTGGACGGAGAGCCACCCGTGAGGATGAACTATCCTCACAGTTTTGAGATGCAGAAGTGTTAGCTTCTACGATTTTGGCGATTTCTCGCACAAAAAGCGTGATTCTTTAAGGTCCCATAAAGACACTAAAGAAACACCACTCTTTTATGGAGTGATGCTACTGAGATTAAGCTAGCGCCCAAACACCACGTTCTACCGAGTTAAACTTCGGTGTAATTTGCAGTATTTGTCTTACTTTGGCTTGCCAGTTCTCGTTGTTTTTAAGTTTGTCCGGCGCATCTTCGGAAATCTTTTGATACAGATCATTAAGACTTGCCTTACCACCTAAAGAAATCATTGCATGAGCAACGATAGTTTTCCATACACCTTGTAGCCGTTTTGCTTGATGATTGGCCATTGCTGACAAATCGATAAGTAACGACAGAGGTGATTTTGGTTTTTGCCACAACAATAGATATTCGTGTGTGATACCGATATGCTTCATATTGCTGTAAGTATTTCTACCTGACACAGTATTATGCTGCGCTTTAATAAGAACACTTACCAACTCTTCAGAAGGCATTCTAGTCAGACACTCTGCTTGAAGTGATATGTACTTTCCGTCTTTCCTTAGGTCACCAATAAGCGTTCCATACATGCCGCCTGGCTTGGTAGCCTCTCTTTGATTCATCAAGACTAAATGCATTTTTTCATGAAAGTCTTCATGATCTATTGCCCAAGACAAATCGTCAGGATGGGGATTGTCGCCCCAGACTTCAGAGCTGTATCTAAAAATCGTGCTATAAGGCGGATGGGAATGACACAAATCCACTTCTTTTCCGATAGTGTCACGAATAGAGTGGCGAAGCGCATTGAAGCCAGAGTGAAGATCGAGACCATAAGCCTCAATTCCTAACTCTTTGGCTACTTCAACTGAAGTCCCACTTCCCACCATTGGATCACAAAAGGACTTTACGTTCTTATATTGATTAAATAGTGTTTGGTAGATGTGCCCAGAAGCATTACCACGCCAACTAGATTTACCCCATTTACCCCTTTCAGGGAAAGATAGTATGCTCATTTATTTTCTCCTACAGTTTTTGCGGAATTCCGCGTTTATAAAATTAGAAAAATACTGCAGCACCAGGAAAGCTTCGGCTAATGAACATCGCAGATTTAAGTGCTTTGTTATAGTCTAGTTTCTTTCTAGGTTTCTTAACTGGATTGATACCCAATGTAGATTGCAAGTCTTTTTCTTCTAAGTCAGTAGTAACGTAAGAATTTTTAATCAGTTCTCCAAAAAATTTACCTAGGCTATCAGCCATCAGAAATCTCTTGTAAACGGTTACCTCTACATTTGCATAGGCGTACAGTTTGTCTGTTTGCAAAAATCTTACTACTAACGTTTTGGTAATTTCGTTATATCCAACTTCCTTGATATTGGACGATTTTACGGTTTGCATATTTGCCATATAGTTTCCTTTCATTGCTAGCAAAGTTTCACTATTGTTGATGATGTAATCGATTAGCTGATTACGTTTTGAGATGCACGATGTGATTCGTACAGATTTTGCCTTTCGACAAAAAATTGAAGTTTCTTTTTGATAAAACCTATATTGAAGTCTTATTAAAAAGAAACCCAATTAAGGGTTTCTTTTTATTATTATTTATGGTTAAATAATAACGTAAGCCATTGTTTTATAAGGGGTTCAGAAGGGAATATCTTCACCGAAGTCCTCGAATCCATTACCTGTGGAAGCATTATTGTTTTGTGCCGGAGCTGCAGATTGCTGTGGTTTTTGTTGACTAGATTGTGATTGTTGACTGTCTTGTTGCTGACCATCATAACCGCCACCATTGTCATTGCTACCACTGCTGTCTTTATCACGATTACCACCTAGCATTTGCATACTGTCTGCAATGATTTCAGTGGTATAACGATCCTGACCTTCTTTCGTTTGCCACTTACGTGTTTGCAAACGACCTTCGATATACACCGGACGACCTTTTTTAAGGTATTCCCCTGCAATCTCAGCCAGTTTCCGATACATGACGATGTTATGCCATTCCGTTTTTTCTTGTTTGGCGCCTGATTTGTCTTTCCATGAATCTGTTGTTGCAATACTAAAATTTGCAACAGCTTCACCATTAGGCATGAACCGAACTTCCGGATCTTTACCTAGAGAGCCTACCAAGATAACTTTGTTGACCGAAGCCATAATTTATTTCTCCTTAGAGTTGTACCAGCTTTCTAATAGGCTAGAAAGCTGATGATTTAATAGATAACCTATAAATATAGATTACCATCGTTTGGTCTTTACGCAACTTTGTTGATCACGTAAAGGTTCTTCCAAACTGAACCGAATTGTCGTTTACCTGTTTTGATGACTTCGATTTTTTCATTGAGAGAGATATTAGCGTCTTTGATAGCACGCAATAAATCTTGACCCCAAATACTTTCATCGACTCCATCTTCACTACGGATAACAATTCTAAATTGTTCAATTTCTTTGCCAGCATCATCTGTACCATCATCCTCTTTAGAAGATGACATATGACGCACCGCTTTGCCGTAACTAATTAAGAAACCTTTGTATGCTTCTACTGCTTTGTCTTTCTTGACCTCAGGGACTGATGTCATAACCGGACTAGCTTGTATGGCTGGTTCTTTAACAACTGCTACTGCTACTTTTGGTGCTGCAGGTGATTTTGACTCGACCCTACTGACCGTTGATTTAACTAACTCATTAACTTCAAGTGTAGTTTTGTCTAAAGCCTTAAGATCATTTCGTAAAAAGCTACCTTCAAGATTAGATAATTGAATTCTTTTACCCAATTTCTTCTCTGCAGTTGGCTTATTTTCTAACACAAGACAGCGTTCCAAATGGCTGGAATAACCTCTGAATTGAACATACCCAATATTTTTGATTGGATGTGTTTCTACCCATTTAGCTATTTCATAGTTTGGTCCAGTGATTGCGTCGAAAAATTGCGCTTCAGGTACTACTTCTCCATCAGGCTCAATTACTTTTTCAACTTTAGTCTTGATTACTTTGTTACCGATACTGATACCAATATTAAAGGTGCCGCCTAATGATTTAAGACAACCTTTGCTGACTGCTAAAGAAGATTTAACTAATGGTCCGAGAAACCAGACCCAGCAAAATCCTAGAACAAGTGCAGCAAATAGAATGCCTAGAATGCAAGATACAATTGATTGCATGATTTTTTACTCCAGATTACGAGCTGTATAGCTCATTTTGAAATGCTTACCTTTCGGTAAACGCCCATATCGCCTCGCGGCAAATAACCTGTTCAATTACATCTATCACATGGAATTGAGCAGATGCCCCGTGAGGGGCGTCTGGGTTAAAAGAACACTGCAGTACCAGGCATCGAACGTTTTTTGTCCGATATCGTGATACCTAACAAGACACCTAATTCTTCCAACTTGGTTTGATCTACATTCAAGTCTTTGAAAAAAGGATTATCCGGATTGCAAGATATTCTTGGAGTTTTGCTATCTTTGTCCGCCATGCTAAAAGAAGCTAACTTTGAGAGCGCCATAATGAACAAGAGAAACACGTAAGTGTCATCTCCCATTTTCTTTAGAACGCCTCTTGTTTTGCCCTTCGCATCAACATTAAAAGTAAGCTGAGAGGATGTTTGTTTTGATACGATTTTAAGGTCTCCAAATAGCCCAACACCCTTAAACGAATATGTAAAATACTCGCTCAAGACTGTTTTAAGCAATTCATCCGCCTTTTCGTACCAATCATTGTTTACTGTACCAGCCCATGTTGCAACTATGACTGGCATTTCGTTAGCGGCATCCATGATTATTAAATTACTGCACTGATTCGGTAGTCATTTCGACGCCAAATACAGATTTAACAATTTCATGAATTACTTGCTTAGTAGTAGCTGTGCAGCCATTTGTAAGCGACCGTTCCAACGCGTAATGCAATGGTGACAAATCATATTTTGTGCAAGCACGGAAAGTAATGCATTGCTGTGCCCAACGAAGTAAAGTTGATGTTGATAATGTACGTTCTAATGCACTGCCGGCTTGCGTACCACCGTCAATACTTTGACCACGAACCATATCCGTAACTTTTAACATGCCACGAATAAATGATTGACGATCTACAAACTCACCATCGAGCACCGTAGTGCCATCAAACTTTTCAACTTTTAGCTTTTCTTCAGAGAACCAAAGCTTCAAGTCATCATCGCTGATATTTAAAAAAACCTGCTCAAGTAGAGCCTGCTCTTCTTTTTGGTCTGGGTAACCTACTGAAACTATCATGCCGAAACGTTCAAGAACGCTTTTGTCATGGATATTTGCAGTGTTGTAGTTACCACCTTCATCGCCAGCCATGTTTGTGTTAGCAGTACATACGATTCGGAAATTAGGATGTAATTTAACAATCTCACCTTGCTTGTTAGCTAAAGTAAAGTCATCCATCTCTAACACGTCATTAAGTCCTACCAGTACATCAGGTCGCATACGATCAATTTCATTAATCATAAACCAGCCGCCATTTCGAGCAGCAAGCGTTAGCGGACCATCCATCCAAACATAACCACCATTTTCATTTAAACCATATTGGCCAAAGAGTTCTGTTAGTTCTAATTGACGATTACCAGTCAATGACCAAACAGGTATTTGCAAGCTGCTAGCACACTGATTTAGTAAACTGGTTTTACCACACTGAGTTGGCCCGTAAAGCAAAATAGGTTCTTTCATATGATGATGCCAGGCTAAAATATCGCGCATAAGTGTACGGCGGAAAATATAACCATCTTTTTGCTTGGGGATGTTTTGAACAATGTGCTCTTCACCATCTTCCCATTCAAAAGCATTAGCTACTAGACTTTCATCTACTGGCATATTGAATAGATGCTTCATAGGTTTCTGTACTAATTTCATTTATTGCTCCTTATAAAAAAATGGAGCATGCCCTAAAGGGTACATGCCCCGATAGGGTTGATTAAGCAGCCATCTCATAATTGATTAACTGTTTGTATTCGGCTGTTAGTTTTGAATAAATAAAATCTTGCAAGACTGTGTAATCAAATCTACACAACATACAACAAGCTTTAAAGCTAAACGGGATGTGCTCCGCTTTGACTCTTCTGCCATGCCACATGAGTTCGTCTTCTGCAAATATCCATTCGATAACATCGATTTTTTCTTCTGGTACACCATCGTAAGTTAATACAGTGAGTGATTCGTAGAGTAATTCAGAGTGAATGCAAATGATGTGGTGATCACTCCATGTTTGCCTGAATACAGTTCGTCTTGTTGCTTCAACATCTAATGCATCATTGATACTATCGCTGACTCGAAATGCCCGGTGCTTGGTTACTAGATCAGGGAACCCTTTTTCAAGGAATTCATCTGGAAGTAATGGCAACGGTTTTTCTGTACCAAATATTGAATTGACTACAGTGATTACTGGCAACATCAACTGGTTTTCAAAAAAGTTTCTGACTAAATTCTTAGTCTTAACCTTTTTCTCGTACACAGCTTTTGTTATGGATTTGACTTTTACCTTCGGCTTAACTTTACGTTGTCGCTCTGGCAAACCACTGAACAGATTAACCTGTCTTAAAGGTTTCATAGATTTTCTCATATGAACCCCCTAAGCTGCAGCGGCCAAATTATCTGTGAAGACAATCGGCGTTTGTAGTAATGGTAAATTACCTGTTCGTTTATCAGACGTTACTTGGTACCCAACTTTCGTTAATGTACTAGTTATGCCTTTCAACGAGTCTTTACGGCACTCTGAACTAACAAAACTGGATAAACCAGCCTTTGTCATTTCTCCGTTTTTTATACTGCACTTGGGATGTTTTGAATTGCGATTTACGATAACGCAGTCACCGTCTTGAAGTTCATAGACGTGTACCACTTTACCCAAACCGTTTTTCAATACAGCTGATGCGATTGGTGTTCTACCGCGTAGATGTACAGCAACATCCATGATGACATGACCATATTTGGTCGATTTTGAGTTTGTCATGATTTGCTCCTAGTTACGCAGAGCAGATATGACTATGCCCCTAAGGGCGGTTGTCATAACCACCCCATCGGGTTTATAAAATGCGTACTTACATACGCGCGTTTTTGCCTTTCGACAAAAATCCTTTTTAAAAAATAACTCTTGGTGAAAAGCTAGTTTTTAATAAGGATTTACCTGACCGTCTCCACGGCCAGGTATGCCTCAATGTACTGCATTAAAATTCTTGCGAATGTTCTGCAATACCACACGTACAGCTTTCCTTGTCTTCTGATTACTGGTGCTTTTACGCATAAACGAATGAAACTTAATCGCAACGTCAATTGCAATTCCTGAATCACGCATTTGGCCAATAATCCCTGAAGTCGGGTTTGAAGTAATTGTGCTCATGATGTTTCCTTTCTCTTAGTTAACGGGGACTCCCCTTAAACACACGCATCACATGCATTTAAGTGGGAGACCCCGCTTTCGCGGAGTCCGGTTGAGACTAGGAAAACCTAATCTCTTTCTAGCCTAGTAGTTAGTAGCTTGTTCAATAGCAGCTTGACGGCTGTCATTGATGTGTTTTACTCCATCACGAAGATCTGAAACACCGCTAATACCTGAATATGCACCCCATAAAAGACCTGCAACGATAGCTGCTTTAAACATGATTATTTCTCCATATGCTGTAGGTGCTGTGAACAACCCGATATAAATAAATACACCATGGTTCACAGACCCATGGCAAAAGAAAAAACCATGAGGTCATCCCATAAGGGACAAACCCTCATGGGAAAAAAAGCTGACCGATTAGGATCAACTTTGGAGATATGGGGCGAGCGCCGAAGCGCTGCCGCAAGCTAATCGCGTCTTCTGAAAGAGGCGAAAGCAATATTTAACCATTACGCAGGATCACGCCACACTAAGCCCGTTAGGTCTTATCAGAGTGGATTTTTACAATTGACTGTTTTAGCTGATTTAGCTTTAAGGCAGAAAGGTCTTGGGAGTCCCCTGCTTTTTTAGATGCTTAGCGCGGAAGGCTAAACGTTCTGTGTTTTCACACGAGAAAACTATCGACTGGTTACACTCGGTAGCACTCTCTGCACAGATATTTGATGTATTACTAGTTTAAATGCTTAATTTTTTTGAAGTGTCTGGAAGCTCACACTTTTGCAACGGTTCTATCTTAATCTTTAGAAAATCATTATGTCAATAAAAATTTGTGGTTTTAGTTGATAAATATTATTAGATAGCAAAACGGGCTTTATCTGTAATCACATGATTGGTTTATGCGTGGAAAAATAATGTTGCATTAATACCCATATTGCAACGTACGTATTTTTTCCACAGAAAAGGAACAATCATGGCAGAAACAGCTAGTAATGAAGAAGTCGCGCAGGCGGTAATTGAATCGCCAGACGCAGAGAATGTAACCAAAGCAATCCGTCGGGGCATTTCCGTCTCAGATATATTAAATCGTGAACGTGACGACTGGTTAGAACGTCATCGTGGTGTAGTGATTAAAAGGAAAACACGCCTAGGCCACCCACATGTTCACAAGACTTTCACGCGCTATTTCAGCAAAATGTCTCAGTATTTGTTCTTTATCCCCGTCATGGGCCGCGTACTAGTTCTAGAAAAGAACCATAAAGACGTTATGGCTGTTGAATCCTCTGTCATCAAAGCTATGGAAGGCGCAGTTAGCAAATTAGACGAATTGATTGGCCAATACAAAGCCGCTATTGTTGCTCACTCGATTCCTGAAGGTGACTACAATAAATCTTATGAAATTGAAGTTAGTTTCGCTTCACCATTAGATAAATTGTATTACCAGGTGCTTGAGAAATCTGATTTGTGCTTAATGCTGAATTACAACCTATGGGTTGAAAATGCGCTAAATCCAGACTATCGCAAAAACGAACTACATCGCACTGAAAATGAGTGGGAAGTGAAAACCTTAATCAAGAATGTGAATTACCAGACCATCGTTAATTACAGACGTCTATTGAATAGTATTAACCGTGACCAGCGCAGCACTCGCGAATCAGCGGCGCCATCACCACAAGCTGCTAAAGAGGTAAAAGAAGCTAAACCAGCAAAATCAACAAAGGTAGCTGAAGTTGTAGCAGTTAAGGCCGAAAAGAAGACGAAAGCAAAAGCTTCTGAAGTATCCGTATCAGCTGCTGTTGCTGCATGAGTTTAAATGCTAAACAAAAAAATGCCGTTTCTTGTGATGACAACTGCTTAGTAGTTGCTTGTCCAGGATCCGGCAAATCAAAAGTTGTAGTCAGTAAAGTTGTTAGCATTCTTGAGCAAAATCCTGAAGCTAACATCGTCGTAGTAACATTCTCCCGGGAAGGCGCAAACGAATTGCGTGAACGCCTCTCCCCTCTTCTCTCAGAGAATGAATTAAAGCACGTATACGCCTCTACTTTCCACTCACTGGCACTTGCACATCTAAAACGCGAGAAAATCAGCGTGAGGATAGCTAAAGACGTAAATGAGTACCTAATTCGTGCTTTGGAACATACAGGTTGCGATTTATCTCTTGAAGAGGCTCAGAAGTTACTGCAAAACTGCAAAACTACACTGAATTTCCAGCCTACAAACGATTACGCCTCGATGATCTATAAAGAGTACCAATCGATTTGTAAGAAGAATAACGTTATCGATTTTTACGACATTATGAATATGTCTTTAGAAAAGATTTCGAATGGTTCTATGCCGGTGCTTAATTTAACGCACATGCTTGTAGATGAATTTCAAGACTCTGATGAAATCCAGTACCATTACATGATGGCACACGCTAAAGTTGGTATTAAGGTTACTGCTGTTGGTGACGATGACCAGGCTATTTATGCTTTCCGTAACTCTTTAGGGTTTGAAGGGATGCGTAGGTTTGAAAAGGAAGCTAATGCTGTCCGTGTGGTACTAGATACCAATTATCGATGCAAGAAAGAGATACTTGCAGCAGCTGGCAAACTAATTGAGTATAACGGCAGCCGAATGGACAAGAAATTACTGGCTAACCGTGGTGTTGGTGGAATTGTTGCGGTATCTCGTTACCCGGATAGAAAAGAAGAAGCTGCTGCAGTAAGCGAGAAAATTATTTCAACGCTATTGGATGGTGAAGTGATGCCTAAACAGTGGGCGGTACTCGCAAGGAACAATATACTTCTAGAAGCTATCGATGCTGAATTAAAGAACTATAACATCCCAACTATTAAAAGCTTTAAACCTATATGGGAGCGGTCACCAGTATCTTTAATGCTTTCCCTCATGAAGTCGTTCGACTCTAAGGAAAAAACGAACATTGACCACCTCTTGTACTGGTGTGGCATTGATAATGATAATTTATTGTTGTTAAATAAACTATTAAATAATGATTACTCAAAGCTCTTTGATAAGAAATTTACCGACAATATTAATACTGAAAAACTTAGCACCATTGCATCTAAGAAAATAAAGGTATTTATCAGAGATTTGAACGGCTGGGCAAAAGGCAATTCTCGCTCAGACCCAGAACGCACCGATTCAGTTATTACTTCTATTGCCAGCTTTATGATTAATAATGCCAAGAAGTCAGTTGATAAGCAAAGGCTTGGTATTGCCCTCACAGTTTTATTAAAAGTAAAAGGCAGTATGCTAGAGCGGGTTGCGTTTGTTACCAAGAAAAATGATGCAAAAGATGGTGTTGGCGTTCACTTAATGACTATGCACGGTTCTAAAGGCTTAGAGTTTGACAATGTGTGGATCATTGCTGCAGAGCAGGACGTAATCCCCTCTGGTGCCAATTTGGTAATTACAGAATCAATCATCGAAGAAGAGCGACGCCTTATGTATGTCGCTATGACCAGAGCAAGAGATAATCTTTATATCTCATCCACCGCTGGCAACCCGGCTTCAGTATTTCTGAAAGAATCAAATCTAGCTTAACATTCACCTAGGGCAAAACATCGCCCTTCTCTATTTCTTAGTTTTCGCATACCACTCTACTTTGGAATACATAAAGAATTCTTTTTGTATTCTTAATGATTTATTAAATCTTTTAGTATTCTTTAATAATGCTTGATTTATGCATTAATAATGGTTTACTATTGCTTTAATCATGCTTTAATAATGCCTTACTAATACATTAATAATGCTTTCTTATTGGTTTAATAATGTATTAATAAAACTTTATAGATGTTTTAGTAATGTATTTTTAATGCTTTAATTATGCTTACCGTTAAAAATAGGACGGTAAATCAGAAAAAGGAGTCGTAAAGAATGCCAACAATCGTATTTATTTCACCTAAAGGTGGCGCAGGCAAGACAACATCATCACTAGTTTTGGCAACTCAGTTAGCTAAAAAAACTCAAGTAACTGTAATTGATGCAGATCCTAACCATCCAATTGAGACATGGGCAAAGGGTGGTCATAAACCAGAGAACATGACGGTTATTTCAGATGCGGATGAAGAGAGTATTGCAGATTGTATTGATGAAGCTGCAATGAAGACGCCTTTTGTGATCGTAGACTTAGAAGGTACTGCCTCTAAGATCGTTGTTATGGCTGTAACAAGGGCAGATTTCGTAATTGTGCCTACACAAGGTTCAGAGTTAGACGCAGAGCAGGCAGGTAAGGCATTAAACGTAATCAGACAGCATGAAAAAGGGATGCGTCGTGCCAATCCAGAATATTCACTGCCGTATAAAGTTTTACTGACAAGAACTAATGCGGCTATTAGAGCTAGAACGCTTTCACACATTCAAAAATCAATGCTTGATGCTGGCATACCACTATTCAACGCTGAAATGAATGAGCGCGAGGCTTTCAGAGCAATGTTCAGCTTCAGGAAGCCATTGGAGGCGTTGGATAAAGCATCCGTGCCTAACATAGCAAAAGCAATTATCAATGCTGAAGAGTTCGCTAGAGAGGTAATTGATGAGCTTAAAGCGATCAAGGGAGTAAATCATGGCTGAAGAACGTGTTAATTCATTTGCATCTACGGAAGATGTGGACGAAAAGAAATCAGATGAGTTGCCTTCATTGGATGAGTTTGCAGTCAAGACTGACAAGCCGGTAGCTCCTGCAAAAGCTGACATTGACAAATTGGCCGAAAAGACTGGTTTTTCAAGTCGTAAGCAGTCAGTTAGTAAAGAAAACGCGCCTTTGAAGCGCAATATGGGCCCGAGACGAAGAACTGATAAGACCGAGCCTTTGAGTTTGAAGGTTTCGACTAATGCAATGAATAGGTTTTATGCCCTGGTAGATGAGCTGGACAAGACATTAGGCGACGTATTTGAGTTGTCTGTAACAGCGTTAGAAAAAGAGCTAGAAAAGACCAAAAAGAAGTAATTGCAATAAGTTAAGCCAGAGTTGCGCGATTTACGACTTGTGATATTTATGTATTATCTAAATAAGTGGTAGGTGGAATATGAATGAAAGAATAAAAATTGAAGACTTAGACAACTTGCGTAAAGTGCATGAAGTCATGGTCAAACTATCATTGCCAAACTTAGCGGCTGACGCACTTAAAGCGGTTGGGAAAATGGAGGGTGATAAGTTTAAAAAGGCCATTGTAAGCATAGGAAATAACGAAGACGCTATGAACCATAACAAAGGCTATGTTCATAGTGTTACGGCCTTGCTAACGGGGCCAGTGCAGTCGATCCTAGCATCAATGAATTATATTCTACCTTACGAAACGCTTATCAAAATAGGGCAGGAGTGTGGGCGAGAATTTAGAACGCACTTATCTGCAGCTGCTCAAAACGATGCGGCGGCTATACAGTGGATTCAGCAGAAGGTTACAGAGCATGGCGCTTCATTGCCGACTAATGCTGTAAAAACTAACAATGCTCCGTCAAATCATAGTAGCGCGCAGAACGTACGCAATATAAATACAGCGCCACAAAACAACAGGGCTAGAGAAAATCAGCCAGATTTGAGTGGTGAGTACAATCCATATCCTGATAACCAGAAGGGTAGGGCGCAATCAAGCGAATCTAGCTCAGAACGAGAGTTTTTTAGCATGACATTTTATGGCGGTAAGTCAGCTCTATGCTTCAATGCAACAGAGAAAGATGGTGATTACTCAATCAATGTGGACGCTGGTAACAAGAAGCCGAATCAAAAAGAGGGTGGTCGTGAGATTGACTGGAAAGACAAGGTGATATTTGGCTTCTCAGCTGATGAGTTGATTGAGTTTGCTTGGGTATTGCTTGGTGTGAGTCAAGAGTGCAACTTCTCTGGTCATGGGCCAATGCACGACAAGTCATTACAGTTCAAACGCCAAGATACTGGATTCTTTGCGTCTGTATCTGCCAAAGACAAGGGCGCTAGGGCTGTGCCATTATCTTATGCGGCTGGGTTAAGGTTAATGTTACTGGTTAGCCGCCAGCTTAAAAAGAACTTCCCTGACATGACGGTGAATGAAATCACGATGATGTTGAAGACCATGGCTAAACCATCATCTAGGCCTACACAAGCTCCACGTTCAGCTAACGCATAGTGGACGACATTGTTTATGTAAATGAAGAAGAGAAAGCGTTCTCACGTCTAGAGAAGCTAGGTATTACTACGCATGAACAATTGTTATTACATCTCCCAAAAGGCTACTTAGACTGCAGCAAGTATTACGAAACGGTCGAAGAGCTTTTTGGTCCGGATGAACACCGTATTTATCGCGTGACAATTGCTAGTCAGCCTGACTTGAAAGGCCTGCAGCCACCAAGAGTTGAATTCTGGGTGACAGACAAAAATAATACGGACGTAAAGGTCACAGTATTTGGAGCGGTCGAGTCTTGGAAACAGCTTAAAGTTGGCAGTATTGTCTTTATCCGTGGCATTGCCGGAATCTACAATAACAAATATAAAAAAACATCTGAACTTACAATAAGTTCACCAGAGCTGATTGATCCAGACGACATTGGGAAAATTGTTCCACTTTACCGTGGAAAGACTGGTGTTGTTTCTGTTGAGTATATTACACGCCAGGTAAGACAGTTTTTACCTAAGATATCGTCCACTGTAGATTATCTACATCGCTACTTTGAAGGCGCTACTGAGCAAGATATCCTAAAACGATCAAAGGTCACTGAGTTCAAATCAATGGCTGAGTTTGTATACGCATTACATCATCCAAAAGATTTACGGCAGGGCATGGAAGCGCTGGACTCTGCACGAAAGATTGCAGCTTTTGAGGTGGTATGGACTTCACAGAAGAGAGCGATGCAGAGACCAGACCCTAAATCTGTTATCCGTATCGATGACAAAACACTCAATGCTTTAGCTGCTCGTCTTAAATTTGAATTCACTGCAGATCAGAAACAAGCAATCAATGATATCTCTGAAGGCCTTAAGAGACCTTACGCTTTGAATATGCTCTTGTCTGGTGACGTTGGTACAGGAAAAACTGCAGTATTCGGTGTTTGTGCTGCTGCTGCGCGTGCGGCGAACGCCCATGTAGCGATTTTAATGCCCAATCTGCTACTAGTACGTCAAACAGAAGAGAAAATGCGTCTATGGTATCCAAAAATGCCATTAGTAAGCCTTGTAAGTGGCTCTGGTCAGCCTGATTTCTCACAGAATCCTGTAATTATTGGCACAACTGCCATGTTTTCACGTATCAAAAAGGCAAAATGGCATATAGATTTCTTGGTTGTTGATGAACAAAACAAGTTTTCAGTAACGCAGCGAGAAGAGTTAAGGGCTGAACATACAAATTGTCTAGAGGCTACGGCTACGTGCGTCCCCAGGACTGCAGCACTTGTGATGAACAGTGGAATGGATCTAACAGTGTTACAACAAACGCCTTTCAAGAAAAGGATTGTTTCACGTGTAGTCACGTATCCTGAGCGTAAGAAACTGTTTGATCATATTGAAAAAGTCATGGCCAGTGGTGGTCAAGTGGCTGTGATTTACCCAAACGTTAAAGTTACGGAAAAAAACATTGAAGCAAAAGCGAAGGCTGATGCAGAAAATAAAAAATATCATGGTGCCAAGGCTAAGACTAGCGTTGAGGATGCTTTCAAATCATGGGATAAGATGTTTCCGGGTAAGTTCTGCATGGTTCATGGAAAGATGACAGATGACGATAAAGTGTCGTTAGTTGATTCTATGAAAAATGGTACTTATGATGGGGTTGTAGCTTCAGTTATCCTAGAAGCCGGTGTTGATATTCCAAATTTATTATCAATTGTAGTCGTTAATGCCGAACGGTTTGGCGTTTCTCAATTGCATCAAATACGTGGACGTGTTGCGCGCCATGGAGGTACTGGGTATTTTTTCATGTATACACCAGATGAAGTTGATGAGAGCACGTTAGAACGATTAAAAATGGTTGAAGCTGAGCCAAACGGATTTAAACTTGCTGATATGGATATGGAAATTAGGGGGTTTGGGGATGTTTCTGAAGACAGCACCAAACAAAGTGGTTTGGTAAAGAGTTCTGTATTCACAAATATTAAAATTAGGCCTTCAGACCTTAGAGAAATATTGCAAGTCGCTGATTAGCAGTTCTTTGATAGCTGGTTTTGATGTTGTTGTATTTACATATAAAACAAACAACACTTTGTTGTTGTATTACACAGCAGCAATATCTTATTGAATAATAAAGTTATATTGCAATTAGGTTACTGTTAACAGGATGAAAAATGCCATTAGGTTACTGTCTACGTTATCAGTATTTAGCTATTAGTTACTGTTAACAGGACGATATCGATTGATTAGTTACCGTCTGCGGTATGTAAAGGTTACTGCTAACGGTATGAAATCCTTTTATAGGTTACCGTCAACGTGATAGGTTACTGCGAACAGGATAGAAAACGTATTAAGCCTTATATTACGGTCTACCTAGACGTTTTTTTATACCATTAGTAACCGCCAACGGTATCCCTTATTCTCAATTAGTTACTGTCATCGGGATATAACCTTTATTTATATATACTTATGTCTATAAAAATCAGATAGTTACAATATAGGTTACCGTGAACGGGATGTATAGAATCTTAAGCCATGTTAGTACCCACTCACATTTTCGTTAGTTATTGATTAAATAGATAATTTTCCAATAGGTTACCGTCACCGGGATGATTTTGATCTCTAAAGGTTACTGTTAACAGGATGAGTCAGCAGGTGATAGGTTACCGTAAGCAGGATAAACGATAGCTTTATTGTTAATAAGCTATTGAATTTATTACATATATTGTATTAATTATGTGACAGGTTACTGTCTTCAGTATCGCTGGATAATCCCATATCAGATATAAAAAGCTCATGTAGTAAGTTATAAATATGGTTTTTGCTATTGATTTATAACTACATTTTAATTTAGATGTGCTAAGAGCTTGTACCGTTGATGGTAACCTATGCCTAATTTTCCATCCTGTTCGCAGTAACCTATGTTACAAAATCACTGATATAGCCCATTTCTTCTGAGTTTATATATAAGATATTCCACAATATAATCAATATGTTAATAAGTTCAGGTGGCTAATTAAACCGTCCTGTTAACGGTAACCTTTCTAGGCTACTGTTAAAGCCTGGTTATTGTCCTGTTGGCAGTAACCTATCAATAAAAAATATTTTTATCCCGAAGGCAGTAACCTATGGAATACAGATCCTTAGGAAACGCTTATATTCATTGGCGTGCAAGCAAATTAGAAGTGTTGGAAATTACTCTAGTCAACATTTGACAATGATAAAAAAAGCAATCAGTATTCATAGGTTATTTTTTTATGTTTTATTTTTAACCTATATCTTTTGAGAGAAGCACTATGGCGAAGAAGTCTGCAAGCAAGACAGAGATGATGCCGCTGGACATTAAAAATCTAAGCACCTCAAAAGATAAAAATGATGTTAAGCCATTAGATACTCTTTACCTTAGAAAAGGCGCCGGAGCAGTACAAATCAGAGTTGTATCAGGCAAGAGATCTTTGCTTCAGAGAAAAGCAATCAATGCATTGTTTAAAATAGCGGGCGACATAGGGTTAGATCAAGGATCATACTTAACTACAAGAATTGCGTTCAGTATTTCAAGCGGGTTTAATAGTAATGATGTTGCTCACTTAAAAGCAACTGCAGCAGCTATAAATGATATGAAAGTAGAGTTCGACGTTCTGAATGATGAGAATGTTAGGCATGTAGGTTCAGCTAATCTATTTTCAGCGATTGTTTTTAGATCGGACGGAAGAATCTACTTTGAAATCCCTGAGCTGACCAAGAAAATGCTTATGGATGAGGAAAAAGTTGCATTGATAAATATGCAAATTCATGCCGACTTTGAAAGTCTGTACGCATACATACTCTATGAACATTGTTTGCTTTATGTAGTAGATGGACAGACGCCTATTTGGTCGATAGAGACATGGAAGGAATTTCTTGAAATCGATGAAGACCAGACCACTTATCACGAATTTAAGTTTTTTAATAACAAAGTAATCAAATTTGCTGTGAATGAAGTAAATAAGATAGGCGATATCATCGTAGAGCCTAATTATCATAAGAATGGCAGGGTGATAACGCACATCAGCTTTAATGTAGAGAAAAAGCCACAAGCAATGCTTAACTTCCATTCTATCAATGAGGCATTAGAGCTAGAGCAAAGAATCGTTGATTACGGAGTAGCTGAAAAAGTAGCTCATAAATTGGTGCACGAATTCGACAGGGAAAGAATCATTGGCAATCTGGAGTATGTAGATAAGCAATTTAGTTTAGGTAAGGTTTCTGATCCTGCAGCATTCTTGGTCAAAGCGATTACTGATGACTACAGGCCTAAAGATTCCCCTCTCGTTAAAAAAGTAAAAGACCAAAAAGAAGCTGAGGCAGCAAAAAAAGCTGCTGCGATAAAAGAGATAGCGGAGGTTTCAGCTAAACGGAGTTCAGCATTTACTGAAGAAACAGAACGAGCGCAAAGTTTCTATGACAATCTAAATGAGGATGAAAAGACAGATTTATTAGAATCATTTAGGCATCACTTAGCAGGCACTAATTCACTTATTTTTAACCAGTACAAATCGAGCGGGTTGAAGACTAAGACTGCTAAAACAGCGTTAATAACATTTGTAAAAGATAATTACCTGAATAAATGATTATTAAGATTGCCGGTACTGATACTGTGATTTCAATTAACGTTAGGTCAGCAGATAGCTTTACCTCAAGAATAAGAGGCTTATTATTCAGTAAGCAACTGGGTAACGATGAAGCTATTCTGATCAGCCGGTGTAATCAGGTTCATACCCATTTCATGAAATACGCAATCGATGTAGTTTTCTTGGACAAAGACTTTATAGTAAAGCACGTGGTGAGAGACATGAGGCCATGGACAATATCAAAATATGTATTTGGTGCTTGTTATGCATTAGAGCTAAATACAGGCTGCAGCAGCTTAATCAAAATTAACGATTCTTTGTCTGTGTTATAACAACTGCATGTATCTATTAGACATTTGGTAATTTGACGTATTCAAATGTTATAAGAACTGGCGGAAAAGGTGAGATTCGAACTCACGGAGGGCGTGAACCCTCGACAGTTTTCAAGACTGTAGCATTAAACCACTCTGCCACTTTTCCAAAATTGAATTAATACAAGCGCGCGATAATGCTCTCCTGCGCTCGAATACCTATAGTCATTATTTCCTCTTGCACTAATTCAAAACTAAACTGGTCGGAATGGAAAGATTTGAACTTTCGTGACTCCTGCTCCCAAAGCAGGCGCTTGGCCAGACTAAGCTACACTCCGTATTACAAAAACAAAAAAGCCCAACAATGTGGGCTTCGGCTTGGTACATAACTGAATATTTCAGACTATTTACTCGCGCATAGCTCCACGTGCCATTGAATGACATGATGACGGGCTCGAAAAATGTGTTGATTGAATTTTCATGACGCGCAATATAATTGAATATATAAGTTTGTGCAAGTGGTTAATATAAAATATCACATAGATAATGGTAATTCCAATGATCTAGTATGTACATTATTGTACAGTGTACGTTAATGAACATACTCTAAATAAAAAAAGCTGTATATCCGAAGATATACAGCCAGCTTTATTGGTTGAAACAATTTTCTTAGTATTAGTTATTCTCCATATCAGAGAATCCTTGGTCCCAAGATTTTTTTAGTTCTTGATTCTCTTTTACAAACTCAGGAACTTCAAGATATATCCGTTCAAAACGATTGGGACTTATTTTCAACATATAAAGGCAGGAATAGACGCCAGCTCTAATGAGTTCATGTCTCATTTCTCTTTGAAACGCAATTTTGTCACCTTCATTCGTTGCAGCTAAATACTTCAAATAATAGTTACTAGCATTCAAAATACATTTTTTGGCAATGGTTTTACTTTCGATCACTGACTCTACATCGATGTATTTATCTTGAAATATTAAAAAATGACCTCCAGATGCCGCGACTGAATCCACAAAATCTGGAATCATGTTTGATGTCATTTTTTCATTAGCTTTCCATGTAAACTTTGCAACTTGTGTAATCATTTTATTGCTCCTTATTTAAGATTTATAAGGAGCATTTCCCAATGGGAAAATGATCCCATTGGGTTAATTTGGTACAAGTTTGAATCTTCGTATAACTGAGATCCTATTTCATCGTATCCTTTTTGCCATGCTTTAAGTAGCTCAGGATGAGTTTCAATAAAGACTGGCATTTCTGGACTAACATTATTTTGATAACTAGCATTCACATCTCGAACATATAAACGGAAATAACAGCCTGCATTATTAACAGACTTAATCATTTCATTCCTAAACATGTTTTTTTCTGCATCATCGCTAGTCGATTCATATGTTGATAATTGTTTGTTAGCTTGAAATATATAGTCTTCAGCGAGCTTTCTATGTTTCAAGGCCGCTTGTACATTTATATATTCATTTTTGTATATCAGATATTTTCCGTGTTGTTGTGCTACTTGCTCTACTAATTCTGGAATATGAATAGGTAAAACATTTGCGGATGTTTTCCAAATTAATGGTGAGTGTATAGATTTAACTATCATTTCATTGCTCCTTGTTGAGATTAGAACCTCAAGGAGTCTTGCCCCCTAATGGGAAAGATTCCCATCGGATTAATTGGCTAATAAGACTTGCTTAAAGCTTTTGTTGTGACATAGCTTTAGCGCGACCTGGCGTAAACCTGCCAGACCAAACTGCACCTTGATCGGTTACGCTTTGTCTTACTGTTAGCTTACAAGACCTATTTTTAGTAGCCTCATGAATTTCACAATGATGCTTTTCTACGAGTAGCAAAAAACCGATATCGCCAATAGCTGCATCGAGTTTTTCTTGTAGTTTGTCGCGGTCACTAATCTTCTTGCCTATCATTGCAGCGAACACTGCTGCAACAACTGTAGCAAAGATAGTACCGATAGTTTGAATTGCAGCCGCTTGAACTGCAGGATCTGTCCAAATAATCATTTTATTGCTCCTAAGTTATGCGGAGCAATCCCGTGAGGAATGTCCCCGCGGGTTGAATGAACACATTTAGTGTTCGTTTAATTGATTAAATCTTTTCCGTATTACTTCGGTAAATTGTATCCAGAAATCATCGGTCATCTGCAATCGTATTTCTTGATTGTCATCAGTCCAGAATAATGCATCTGCTTTATCAGAGATAAGTTTTAACTCATTCAATGATGATGCTTGATTTACTTCAGTGATTAACTTCTCGCAGACGGATTGCTGGTTTGAAGTTTTGATTTGATTTTCCATTATGCTCCTAAATGTTACAAGGAGCCCCAGCGGGATTTCCCCGTTAGGTTAATAGTATTTACTGCAGGTATGAAATGCTGTCTCTAGGACTGCGAAAGCGTTTTCACGCGATATAACGAATTTTTACATTTTTACTATTTGGGTGTCAAGCCTATTGCATTTTCAGTAATGCATGCATCAAGTTTTTTCCATGTTTTAATCGAGTAGAAACACATAAAAGAATAAAACACGTAGAGAGCTGCCATGCCATATAGATTATTTGCGACCGAAGCCGTAAATGCCGCTGCATTACAGGCAAGCCAGAAATAGAAGCCTTTGGTATTTCGATGTGCCACCAAAAACTGGCCAGCAACGCCGGTGATCAATATGAATCCTTGCAGTATTTCTTGTATACCCATAGACAGTCCTTTATTAATTACATTTTATTATTCTGTTACTGCCTCATTGATACTGAATAACAGAGCAATTGCTATTGAATAGTTCTAGTTTCTCATTAAAACTGGAGTGCGCAACTCTGGTCGTTTGTTAATTACTAGCTAGAGTTGCGTGAACAGCATTAGGTGTTAATTTGGTTGCATGAGAAAACTAAATACAAAAGCTATTAAGCAAAGAGTTATTGACCAAGCTTCTTATGCAGGTCTTGTAGAGACTGGCGTGCACCCAGTTATGGCTAGACTTTATGCATCACGGAACATTACGCCTGATACATTATTGCCAGATATTGGAACACTGCCGGCGAAGGGCACCTTAGAAGGTTGCTTGGACGCAGGAAAGTTGTTGGCAGATGCCGTTATGTCGAATAAACATATAGTAATTTGTGGCGATTTTGATAGCGATGGGAGTACAAGCACTGCTGTTTTTATAAGGGCGCTGAGAAGTTTAGGCGCTCAAGCAAATTATTTAATCCCCAATAGAATTTACGGCTATGGGATTTCGGTAGATTTAGCAAGACGTGCGAAAGACATGGGCGCAGAGGTGCTAGTAACAGTTGACAATGGTATTGCTGGTTTTGCAGGCATTTTGGAAGCAAAGAAACTGGCCATGAGCGTCATTATCACAGACCACCACTTAAGTACGCCAGATGGAAAACTTCCCAATGCGGATTGCATTGTTAACCCAAATACAAATCACAGTAAGTCTAAGCATTTAAAAGACCTAGCTGGAGTAGGGGTGTCATTTTATGTGTTAGGCGCACTTCGAGAAGAATTAAAAGCACGTAATTTCGATAAAACATTTAACTTGTCTCAACTAATCGAGCTTGTTGCGATAGGAACAGTCGGAGATATGATGCCTTTGTCAATTTTTAATCGTTCACTTGTTAATTTTGGCATACAGCGTATACGCGAAGGCAAGACATTACCAGGCACTAAAGCCTTACTATCCATTACTGGTAAGAATCCTGCTAAGACAAATGCTGAAACTATAGGATTTACTTTGGCACCGAGAATCAATGCAGCAGGTCGTTTAGAGACTGCAGATATTGCAATCGAGATGCTGATTACTGACGACATAGGTAAAGCACTTAGTATTGCTAAGACATTGGACGATATAAATGCTCAAAGGCGAGCTATTCAATCAGAAATGAATGAAATTGCCATTGAATCTATTGAGAACATTGACGTTGCGGATAAATGTAGCCTGGTGGTATTCGACGAGACCAATAACGAAGGTGTTATTGGTCTTACTGCCAGTGCACTAAAAGAAAAATATAGTTTACCGTCAGGAGCGTTTGCGATCGCACACGATGGACGCTTAAAAGGTAGTTTCAGGAGTATCGATGGTGTACACGTGCGTGATGCTATCGACTTAGTGAGTAAACGTTGTCCAGAGCTTGATTTAAGGGGAGGAGGGCACGCAATGGCCTGTGGATACTCATTTGTAAGAACTGGATTCGATAAATTTGTTAACGAATTTGACGTGGCAGTCCGTGATATCGCTATTGAAGGTGCATTTAATCCATCACTTATGACAGATGGTGAGCTGAAGCATGGAGAGATTACATACGAACTTATTACAGCAATTAAAGCAGAAAATTGGGGGCAGGGGTTTCCCGTACCATTATTCGAAGGTAAATTTAGAGTAATCTCACAGCGTGTGCTTAAAGATGCTCATACAAAACTGAAATTGCAGCAAGGGTTGGAAGAGTTCGAAGCAATACTATTTAACCACAATGAACCGTTACCAGAGACAATCAGCGCGCTATATAAAATTGATGTAAACGAATATCAAGGCGTAAGTACTGTTCAGTTAATGATCGAAGCAATTAATCTGTGAATTGACTTTTTTATAAGCAATAAAGAGTATTACTGTTTTTATAATAGGGTAGGGGACTTATCCACAGAGTCTTTCACAGAAAAAGTGGATAAGTTATTGGTCACATATTCTCGGCTAGAAAATTCGAATATTCTTCAACGACCTCGGGCTCACCCAGTAGTGCAAATGTGTCATGCCCGCATGTGCAGCGTCCAGCAAAGACAGCAGTAAGTCCCTTAATTCCTTTGGTGTCCATGTCTGAAAGTTCAGTAATATCTGCCTGGCACTTATTACATGTAATTTTCTGCGGCCTTAGGCTTGCCAGTTTTTGTTTTGCTTGGCCAATTCTTTGTTCGAAATTTCCTCTATTTTTTGCTTGCCCCATAATTACCCCTTAAATTACTTCCATTTTAATTTATGTTTTTGAGCCTCGATGCTTCTTGCGATCTCTTCATCATGATTATATAAATCCGTTGTCTTGATATCAGAGTGCCGTGCATCTTTCTGAACCATATGTCTATCCATACCTGATTGTATCTTCTGAGTAACAGATGTATGACGGAGCCAGTGAGCTGAAGCTTTATTTAATGAAATTTTTCTGTCTGCACTTAGTAATGAATCTTTAGCTGCTTGATGAAAAACCTCTTTTAATAGCGTGTTAATACGTCTTGGTGATAATCCATGTCTTGGAACTTCAACATCTACGAGATTGCCTTCAACCAATTGTTTTTCAGTAGTTGTATACAATGGCTCACCGAATTTATTTAAAGCTGGTATTACCGGAATATTTTCGTACTCGTTAGGTAATTCTGACAGTTTTAACGCTTTACGCCATCTGATCAAACCATCAATCATATCTTGTGGGACTGGTACTTTTTCTTCTTTTTGACCTTTTCCAACTACGTTCCAGAACCATCCGCCAATTTCCTTTGCAATACCATTCATCTGCGCATTTGAGAGCTCAGAGACGCGAGCACCTATCATGACGAACATGGTTAAGATAAATCGCATACGTTCATAAAGAATAGTTTCATTGACTGTTGATTTTGGCATAGATTCAACTGCTCTGAGGCATGCCTGAAACATCTCAGCGTCCAAAAATCTGCTAACTTTCTTTGGACTTGATCTGGTATTTAGTCCAATTGCTTTATTTTTTTGACGGAGTATTTTTAGTGGGTTAAGCCGGATATAGCCAGCGTCTACCATCCAACTTAACATTGAGCTTATTGCAGATACTGCTACTTGCACAGCAACTTTTGACAGGCCTCTGCTTTCTAGAATATCAGCTTTTGGATTTTCATCTTTAATGAACGTAAATGGGCGCCATTCAGCAGAGTCCTTGGGCACTTTCACCTCAGATATCCAATCTGCATCCGGGTTAGACAAAAAATCTACATATGCCTGGTAGTCTTCTATACTCATGTCCGGTATGGACTTATTCAGTTTTAGTATCACCCACATGTGAAACCGTTCGGCTTCCTTAGTGTAGGTTCTCAGAGTTGCCGGTGAATGTTTATATTGAGAAAGGAATGCAGCAATAGCTTCTCCATCAGTATTAACACCAGAGATATTGAATTCGACAGGTGCTCTGTATAAACCTAGTGATCCATCGTTGTGTGGCTTGATAGCTAATTCGAATTTTTTTATAAATGTTAATTCTTCAGAATCCATACTTGTATTCTCCCCAGCGCTTCAGTACTAAGTAATCCTGTTCTGGTAGATATATAAGGCCGCTCTCTGCAGCTTTTAGCATTAGCACGGCAAACCAGTCGCCAATTCTGTTGCCATGTAGCATGTAGAAATACCAGGAGAATGGATAACCAGACTTTGTGTCGATTTTTGTTGCTAAATCAGCAATGGTGTAAGCCGTCATTGATTTTTTGTATACCAACGCTTTGATTGGTTTTTTTGAGGTCCAGTACGGAACAATGCTGATATTCTGTTGGCCAGTGTGATCTGTCCATTGTGAATTGTGTAATACCCAATGATCGCTGAAAATATGGCCATTCATGCCGGCGCTTGATTGAGACCAATCTTCCATTAAACGGGTAGGGTTAGAAGGTAATTTCGCTATGTGAGGAAACTTTTCTGAGAAAGTTTGTTTACCTACAGCTTTGGTCGCTTTGTCGTGCAAATAAGCTTGCTTTGTAATGTCTTGATTGTATCGAGCGTTATATTTAGCAATAAGCTCAGAAGCAAGCAATGTCTTGTCAAATTCGTAATACTGCCTTATATCAACCCTATCCTTTATTCTTGAACCTCGACCTCGGCCACTGTTGTCTAACAAGTCGTCATCATCCGTAACTCGATTCCATGGTTTTAACTCGAATAAGCTATGGCTGATTACTTCTTGCCATTGATAAATTTGGAGCTGGATGAAATCAGCGGGCCCAGAACCAACTTGCATAACAAAATACTCTAGAGAGCCTTCTATAGTTGAAGATAAGTAACCTTTATCTTTAAGATCTAGCCAGGTATTGTATGCATTGCCATCATGCTGTTTTATTTGATTGGAAATCCATTCCCTTGCTTTGGGATGAACTAAATTATGCTGGGCGTCATAAACCCCAGATGAATCTGACAAGCCATCGTATGTTAAGGCATGATGTATTGACGTCAGGTTAGATTTGGTTTTTAATTGTTTTATCAGATCTAAATGATTTTTTTGAGGATTTATACCATTGACTATGGTTTCAATTACATCATTACTTGGCAGCTTGATTGCGGTCATAAAATCTCTTCTAAAAACCGCTAAACATCCCGATTAGCGGAAAAAATCAAAAATAAGGTTCTATCTGATAAATTGCATTATCAGCCACTATACGGATTTTTTTAAAAGGTTACAACTAGTTCGTTCCGTGTTCTTGCCAAAAACTTTAACTTTTAGTTTGCGGTAGAGTAAACGAGTCACAAATCCACATACTTACTGGTGGATACTATTTTAAAGCGATCAGAGCGATTTTTATGAGATTGTGTATGTAGAAGTATTGGGCAGCATTATTTATGGCTTTGTGAATTTGTTTAATATGGTTTTTTTAAGAAATTGAGTATGCTCGCTAAATTAGGATTTGAAATATGTCCATGTGAGATGTTTTTGTACAAACTTTTTTCAATTGAATTTTAGCTACAGCCAAAATCTCTGTTTAAATAAAATACGGCTGTAATATTTGCTACTGAAACTAAAAGCATAGGCAAAATGAAACTTGGTTTATTTGTTTTATGCCTAAAAAGTTTCATGGCTAAAAAGCCACCGAGCCATCCAAAGATAAGTGATGCTAATAATAAATTAGCTTCGCTTATTCTTTTTGCCCCTATAATTGCTAGATGTTTATCTATTGCAAACAAGCTCATAGTTATTAAGCCTGCAATCATGTATGCGTATAAGAATGTGATGAAATTTGGGCAAATATTCATTTTTTTAAATAACAATATAATTTTTTATTATTGGTTCTTTTATACCAGTTACCAGCGTTGGTTTAATCCAGATCAGCTTTCTCTGGAGTAATTTTTCACCGAATGGTTGATTTCTAAAATGCCCTCTTCTCCAATGAGCAGATTTCAACTTCTTATCAAGTGAAGCTTCACCAGTAAAATTAGACGTTTCTGAGCCTAATAAGATTTTGTCATAAGCCCTATCTAGTTTCCTATTGTATTTGGCTTGTTTTTTTGGTCCTAGATTTTTTATTAGCTGTTCAATATTGGAATATGTGAAATCATCTTCTAACTGAGCACCTTCACTGTTTATATACAGCAGTATTTTCACAGCATGGGCTGCTAATTCGTTAATATCCTTTTTAAATTTAGGGTGAATTGAGTGATGGGTTAAATTACCTCTACCTTCTAATTCCAGATTCTTACTCAGTGTTTCGCTGAGAGAGTCGTTCTCATCAAAGATATATAAGTGAAAAGAATAGGTTGCATCGTCGATGGGATTATTTTTATCAAACGGTGAGCCAACAAATAGAAAAGAAAGTAATCTAGTCGATTCAACTCCGAATTTATTAAAGCTGCCTTCATATTCTAGGATGTAACATCCTTCTGCAACATGTTTTCCAGACTCTTTGTGATGAACGGACAATGTGTTATTTCTACATTGCCCAAACTCAAGAAAAATCGCTTTGAATGGTAGTTTTATGTAATGGCACGGAGTGTCAGAACCGATATCAGTTTCCTGCAGCAATGTGTTATGTGAGTCTCTTACTGTGAACATTTTTCCATTTGCTCTAGTGTAGCTATAACCTATAACATGAGCATCAAAAGTACCAATTCCGTTGTTCTGAATTTGGTTAGTCAAATAGGTATCACCTTTAATCAAATTGTAGATAATTTCAAACGTGGGTGCTTTCCATTCATCTATAAGTTGATTAATTTTTTCAGGAAAATGTGCTTTAGTCAGCTTGTCCATAAAGGTCAGCAGTCTTTTAGGGTGTGGCAACATCATTATTGAAACATCATTACTGTTAGCTAGCTTGTTATATTCATTTAGGTAATCATTACGCTCTTTTTCAGACATTACTTTTGGTTCGTCTAAGATGATATTATTTTCATTAACTGTAATTTCTTTAGGCATGAAATTTTCATCTGTACTAGGAAAAAATATTGCTTTAGCACTTTCCAAAATTCTATGAAGCTTTATATTTTGTAGATTAATTTTCATTATTGCCCGTCGATATTAAGTAATTGCAGGATGTCTTTCTTATTGGTGGATTTATAGCCCTCGCCGCCTATTGCTAAGACCTTGTTAAATAGGATGCTTGTTAGTAAAGGATCAGTTTCTGTAGAGTTCTTGCCGAAACTATTGATTGTCCAGGACTCTGCTAAAGCTTTATCAACATTCTTTTTAATATTTCCAGGGATAGTATTGATCGCGTGCATAGGTGTGTAATCTATACGTTGGCACAAGCTTGCAGCGTGTTTTACAGAGCGCCATATGATATTTTTAACTTGCCCAATTGAAAAATATAAAAGTGCATAGCCTAAGGCAGAATGTAATGGGGTAGAGCGAATTTTTAAATTTTGGAACTGGTAAGCTTCTAATTGATCTTTTAAGTATTTAATAGACTCTGCAATTGTTACAGCCTCCCAAAGTTGCATAATTTCTTGCTTTTGCGACTTTGATTTTTCGATAATGATTTCGTCCAAAAAAGTTATCAACTGAGAAGTCTCTATATTTTTATCTGTAGGTAACGCTAAGGCCCAAATATTATTGCCATGGTTTTTTGTTATAAGCTTAATAACACCTAAACCACAAAGCTCATTTAAACAAGTTAGTGCCTGGGCAGTATCTGCATGAACAAGCTCAGCCGTAATTAAAGAAGATGTGAAGGATGTACATTCATCACTTGTTAATAACCAACTTTGTAAATAGCAAGCATGAATCAAACTAAGCGATTTATATTCAAATTGTTGCAACTTTGTATTATTTGCAGACTTATCAGTAGTAATTGGTAATTTGAAAGTAAGTGGTACTGTTTGAGATCGACATGTATTGCATTGTCCGTTTTTAAGATATCTATCACGATTATGTGAAAATTCTAGAAACTCGGTCCGCGTTTGAAATTCATATGGTTTGCTGCAAACATCACAACAAAAGTAGCCTATTAAACTAGGCTCAGCTGTAGCTTCTACCTTTAAAACTCTTGATAAATACTGCTTTCTAAATTGAGATAGAGAAAGGCCATGTTCTGAACTTAAAAAATTCGCTTTGTATTTGAAGCTGAAATATTCTTTTGTGTCATCTAAGAGCCAATATTTTTTTATTATCTCAATTGTTTCTTCTGACATATTTTCAGTATGGTAGATATTGAAAATGTAAGAATGCATAAAGTAAGCTGAATTGTCTGGCACCATTTTTTATTGACTTTGATTTTTACGCCAAACCCATGGCGGAATAGGGTTGCTATCTTCCCATAGACCAGACTTGAGCAATTTTGCATTGTTTTCTGCAGATGAGTAAATTTGCCTATCGTCGGCCGTTTGATTCTTTGCAAAGAATTTATAGTGCCATGCATAGCCGGCTTTAACCATTTCAAGGTTAATATCTTTACCATCAGCAAAGACAGTGCCTACAAGGCGTTTGCCAGACATGCCCTGCCCTAGCCTAACTTCTACGTTCTTATTCAAAATTAAATTTCTTAGGTAAAGTTTTGAATCTTTAGCTTTAGCCTGCCCATCTTCGATACATACGGTATCTGAAAACCCATGACATTTAGCTTCAGGCGCATCAATAGCAAAAAATCTGATAGTGAGGTCGCCATAATTGCTTCTCAAAGTAGCAGTGTCACCGTCTGAAACTGCCACAATAACGCCGTTGACCGAATCAATTACTTTATTTGATGGTGTATCTGCATACGCCATCGCAATTGGAGTTCTGGATAACTTCTCGATAAATCCGCCAACACCAAACGTATGATAAGCGTGCTGAAAAACTATCGTTCCAATAATACCGATTGCGATGTAGTAGATTGCTTTAAACATTTCTCTTTCCTTAAAAATCGTCAATAAAATAACTTCATTTCACTAACTCCCTTGCTTTAATGTACAGCTAGAGTCACTTTCCCGAAAAAGTTCACGACAACTTTGTTTGGTACATTGTGACTACGAGCCTGGTTTAATACTTCTGTTACTTTGCCTTTAATGATTTTCAATTGGCCAGTAGCATTGAGATTTTTATCCGTCGCAGTTCTGAGGTGTCCAAACTTGACCACGATTGGGAATATCTTATGTACTGGCCAGCTGTAGGCTTTTCGCTTGGGTGCGTTATTTACTAACGTACCTGCACGATCAGCATGGCAATTCACCGATGAGAGTGATTTCGCCTGCCTTTGCCGTTCAGTTATGGTTGTAATCATATTTATTTTCCTTCGTGGTTATTCCGCAATTGCGGAGTTATCGGGTAGTTCTAAATTAAAATTATCACGTTTTTAAAATCACGCAAATCTAGCTGTCAAATTAACGTGTATTAATTTAGGAGCCTTTAGCTACGGGCCCCAAACCTATATTTTTCTTTGCTTACTGTATCTTCTTTAACTGGAGTTGGTTCTGCAGCCATCATTCCCAAATCGTTTCTAACGTTAAGCGATAATAGAACTAGCTCTTCATCTCCGTGCTCTTCTGCTTTTTTAAATATATCTTTTGCATACTCACGATCCTGCACTAATTTTGTAGCATCAACTCTACCTATCACTTTGCGTGCTTGAGTAGTGAACTGAGCCAGATTTCTTAATGTATTGTTGTCCATCAAAAACTCCTTTCTTAATTTGGGTATTCTCTAACTTGTAAATCGGAAGGGAACAACGAAATGTCTTTAATTGCCTTGCCGTTAATCCCAGTCAATTGCTTAACAAAAAATGCGACTTTATTTTTTTTACACTGAAACTGTAGGTGTTTAACCCAGTTTAGGTCCATGTCACGTGCATGAGGGCCAGATTCCGCACCTGCTATGACCCACTTTATCTGAGACTTAACTATTCGCGGATCTGAATAACGTTCATCACGTACATACCATTGATTTATTTGAACTGGTTCAAGCAAAGGCTCCATACTCAAGCCCCTGATAAAAGCTGGGGTGTCTAAAAGTTTTGGGATGTCTCTATCCGCTTCAGCCTGGTTAACGATAGTGCTAATGATCCAAACATTTTGATATCCATTACCCCAGTCTGCCGGCAACATATTTTTTGCATTACCAATACGCTTGGTAACAATCAGCCAATCGAGGTTAGGAGTTGATTTTATTAGATCCCAGAGACGTTCACGTACACCTTCTGGTGAGTTGCGGTCAAAAACATCTGCCATGCTAGAGCAAAAGACACGTTCACGTACACCAGTTTCACCAGCGCGTTTATTCCACTTAATAGGTTGCTTCCAATAGTTTTCACTGAGCGTCAGACGCTCTGCGTTAGCACCCCATAGAACTTGTTTACTAAAAAACCTTTTTGAATCGCGTTCTGCATAACAGTTATCGCAACCAGGCCCTACTTTTTGACACCCTATCCAGCTATTGAAGGAATGATTACTCCACTCCACTGCAGTGTTTTCAGCCATATGATTTCTCGTAAGTTAGTTTTTCAGTGTCGAATTTCTCGATTTTTTGAGTTTCGAGATTGATCCTGTCAAAAGTAAGACCTAGTAGAGCCGTAGCGCCAACTGGAATCGGACCGTCAAATATGCCACCGTGCTTTGGTATGAAGTCTTTATTGCACTTTGCACACCAGACATGCTTTTCATATTCAGACCAATCAAGCTCTTGATTGCCGCAATCGCAAGGTGATATATCAAATGCACGTGGCTTTAACACATAGCACCAACGCCTTTTTACAAGTGATATTTCCTGATTACTCATTTACAGTCTCTGCATCTTGAATAATCATTTGATCGGGTGACTGAGCTGCTAATGTCTGAAGAATATTGCTAGTATTATTAGCGTTTGGTCTCCATAGCACTCCATCTTGATCAACTTGCCATTGACGATTCCACAGGATATCTACTTTGGTGCGAACTGCATTAACTCTATCGATGTTTGAGTAGTGGGCAAATAAATCGAGCAATATTTTGCAATCAGCCCATTCGTCTGGGAGGCTTTCTGGATTGCCATTTATATTGAAGTCAGGTTTATTATTTTGTCTGATAGCTTCGAGTTTTGTATGGAGAATGATGTCCTTTTCTTGAGCGCCTGCAGCCATACATAGCTCTACTACTTCACGTAGCAATCTGATTGCGTGACTACCTGGTGTATTAAAGTTCCCGCCGTTCTCTTGGTGCCACCTTGGTATATCAGTAGGGTTTCGCATTGCCATTAAATCAATAATTTCTTCAATTGATGTGGCAACCGCTGTATTGAGTAAGTACATTAACTCTGGCTCGAATTTATCGTCGTCTAACAGAACGAAAGTATCCTTACCCTGCCCTGCTGCGTATCCCAATTCTAAGTGAGCGCTGCGTCCACAAGGTAAAGCTAATACGCACGTGTCACACCACTCCAAAGCTGCTTTATCTTGGGCAAAGCCTTCTGCTGCAATTGGATGTGTAGCAAGAATTTCAGCGTATTTTTCTGGAGTCCAATCTAACCAGTCTGGATCTAACTGTGACCAAGCAAAACCATTTTTACCAGGCGCTGGGTTTTTGAAGTCATACACCTCATGCCCAGCTTCGCGGAGGAATCTAACTAGTTCTTGTTGATTTTTGTTGCGCCAAGATGATGCTAGATAAATTCTTCTTGAGCGGATGTTATTTTCTGTACTCATCTATATGCCTTCGAATTGTTTTTTGAGATCTAGCACTTCTGCTAAGGTTGGCTGTTCAAGTGCTTTATTAGCGCTAATAAATTTATTTAGAGCTGCACTCATATCACCATTGCTTTGGTTGAAGTAGTTCAGCAATACTTCAGCGCCAAGCCTGAAGCTACCGTCTATTGTTGCGTAGGAGATATTTTCTAATTTAAGCTTCTGCACTTCTTTTTGATAAAGTTCTGGCTTGATATTCATTACACCAATGAACTTTTTGCCATTCAGCAATTGGAATTTGGATATTTTTGCTGCGACCGCTAATAACAGTGATGGATCGATGCCAGTTTTGGATGAAGCATCTTTAGCGCTATTGATGAATAACAAGGCATCGTATGTTGAAACGCCATAATCTCTTTTAAGAATTTCTTCTGCAGCAATCTTTGTAGGCGTCTTAACTGCTTCAGTGGCCATTGGGATTGCGGGCACTATTAATTCTGTAGTAGCTTGCACAGCAACAGGAGCCGGTGCCGCTGTTATCACAGGCTGTTGTGCTTTTACGATTGGCTTCAATTTTGCGACTGGTAACACATTAACTGGCTTGGTTTTAGCTGTAAAAAGACCAGTATCTAGTTGCACCCGGGACATAATCATAGGCGAAGAAATAATGCCGGCAATAAATAGCACTGACGATAAAATTAATGCAGCAGGCAGCTTGATATATGTAGCATTCAGAGAAGTGTTAAATATGGGTGCTTTACGTGGCGCCCATGGTGTGTAACCACGCTCTTTTTTTGTAAAAAACATCTTTATTCCTGCAAATATAAAATAGATGAAATGGCGCCAGTTACATTCCACAGACCTAAAGTTTTTTCTATAGGTTTGTGAACCAATCGGTCTAGGTAGATTTTATTAACATCACCATCTTGGTTGTTTTCTATACCTAAGATGTTGGCAATAATCTTCTGTGACACGCCATGACGTTTGATGACGACAAGGCCTTCACCGATTGTTACTTCTGTTGTATTTGTGTCTGTGCTCATGTTTTCAATTTATATTAAAATTTAAAACCGTCAATTCTAGATACCCAATAATTAACGGCCTTATATTTAATCAAGCTGCAATGGCTTTTCTAACGTCAAAAGAATCAACATTGAGTTTTTCAGCTAGATCTTTCACGAACCTACCAAGTAACGTATCTAAGTGTAGGAATTCAACATTATCTAAATCAGGCGTTGCCCAATCTACGCCGGCTTTAATCGAATCTTTCTTGTGTGCGACCATTTGTGCCTGATACTCATCGATACTGCCTTCGATATGCAAGAATTCGAAGTCCACCTCATTTTCTTGCTGAGGTCTTAGTACGCGCGCACCAGCTTGGCTTTCTGTTGTGTAATCCCATGCTCTGTCGTAATACATTACGTAACTACTTTGGGGTATGTTAAGACCGTTCTGCGTCACACCAAGACTAGCTAAGAGCACTTGGCATTTGTCACCAAACCTAAAATTTTCGTCTAACGCTGCAGTGCGCTTTTTGATGTTGATTTCGCCGGTGAATACCAATGATTCCACACCAACTTTTTTAAGCTCTTGGTGCATGATGTTTAAAAGACCCGGATTCTCAGCGTAAAAAATAATTTTTTTACCTTGAGCAACAAGATGTTTAAGTCTTTTGATTGCATACCGTTGTTTTGAAGTGAGATGATGATACCCACCAAACCCTTTAACACAGCGTTGAGGGTAATTGCATGCCGTCTGAACTGCTTGAATCCTTGCTAATAATGCAATCAGATTGACGTTTTTACCTTTCTCACCAGACTTTTTCAGCATGTCGGTGTACCAATGCATAAAGTCTTCAGCTACATCAAGGTAGAACTTCAAATGACTGTTATCCCATGGAAGAGTAGTGACACGGACATTAGGCACAGGAATAGATATGTGTGCGGCAACTTCAGGCTCTTGGGCTATGCGTCTTTTTACATGGCATGCAAGTGCATTTCTATATTCAACAAGGTTAGCAATCTTTGGCACCTCACGCTTTGCGCCATTTTCATTGCCTTCTTTAAATTCATTGGTACACCATTCCGTTACAACAAAATTGTCTCGAAATGCATCAATACCTCTTTTAGCACCTACCATATGATTCAATTGTGATTCTTGTAGGTAAGCATTTTCATAGCCATATGGTTGTACTGCAGTGCCGTCTCCACCCTCAAATACTAATAGTTGGTGTATATCCCTTGGATAATTTGCAGCTGGTGTGCCAGTTAGAATATATTTACGGCGTGGTGAAACCATCCACAAAGCTTTAGTCTGCTCTGTGTCGCGTTTACGTAGTAAGTGGCCTTCGTCTGAAACCATCACACCAATTCTGCGGCGCATCTGTGTCGCATAGGTTCTACGCGAATATTGCTGATTAATCGGTAAACGTAGACGTTCGTATGAAATGATGTTGATTTGACGGAGTAGTTTAAGGTCTGATGCTTTGCTAATCACTTTGTACAGATTGGGATCGATACCTAGCGCAGTAAATTCTTTCAGCATTTCATCAACGAGCTGTGACTCAACGGTAATTAGCCCGTGCTTACATCCTGACATTAGAATGAGCGCAATTGCCATGCGAGCTTTGCCTAATCCCATCTCATAAGCAAGGATTGCATCGCCCGGAGCAATACATAGTTCTACCAAGTCATCTAACTGATAATCCCAGCTCAGCCACTTATCAATACCTAGTTTTTTTGCCTGATTAAATAATGGCTTTGCAAGTTGTGGAAATTTGACCACCCTGCCCTCATGGACAACTTTCCAATCTTGCGATGAATCTTTTGTAATATCGAATCTTTTGATTAGCTCATCATGAGTCAGCACGAAAGGTTGCTCTTTTATCGTGTAGTGGTAGGTCTGATCATGGGCTTTAGTAAAATTGATAGTCTCGCCCATTTTTATAATAGGTGAGCCCCATTTTTTAGGATCTATTGCATGGGTGGATTTAGACTCTCCGGTGAAGTCGCTGTTATCAAACGATTCGGTATACACAACATGACGGAATGGAACGGTTTTTATGGTGTTATTGCGCACTCGCTTGGCAAAGTAATGCTTGAGTGACTGTGATACGATTGGATTGGCGCCAGCATCCTTAATTGTATTTATGAGTGCCTCTAAAGATGCATTTGAGTCGTCTTGTGCAAGATGGATTTCAATATCGAGTTTACCTTGTCCAGTATATTTGACATTACTTGGATATCGATGCTTGTCTAGGGGCACAGATTTTATTGAGCGCTGTAATATTGCGTTCATGACCTTTGCTTGAGTAAGGCCGCATTTGAATTTAGGCACAATATAACGGCCATGGTGATTTAAGGTCACTTCAGTATTATTTGTTACTGGCAATGTGATACTTGGGGAAGTGTCAGTATATCCATCGACATGACCCAGCTTAGGTGCGCCCCACGAACCCATACCACAATTGATATCGAGTTCTGGTAAATCTTGATCCAATGATTTTAGTTGCAGCTCGAATGGTGTAGATTTTTCGTAGGCGTAGCCTAGTACTAGAATGCTGGTATCAACTTCTGTGTTTTCTTCTCTGAAGCTTCCTTTGGGCAAGTGAATTAGGGCTTTGAACCGTTTCTTGATCTCATCCGCCAATGCGATTTCTTTAGCATAAGCTTTAGGCAATATTGCGAAAACAACGTCTGCAGCTTCCATTGCTTGATATAACGCGTATGCATGGCTATTTGCACTAGTGTTTACACCAAATCTGCCCCAAGTTGTGCATGCATAAGGTTCTAAGTTTGGTGATTCAAGGTGAATTGAAAACGGCGGATTGATAATTGCAATGTCATAGTGTCGTGGTTTAGCGTCTTGCATGCCGGAATGAATAAAATCAAAATCAAAACCAGCTGCAGAGCATGCATCGATTAAAGCATCAATGCTTGGCTGATGGATGTCATAACCACCGAGTATGTGTTTTAAAGGATCTGCAAATTGAAGTAACCGGCCAGTGCCAACACTATTGTCTAAAATTGATATTTTCGATTTGTGTAATTTAGCTAATGACCTATCAATGATAGGTGTCGCTAGTTTCCAGATGAACTGGGCAATGTCGTCGGGCGTAAAGAATTGACTTAGATGTTCTTGCCTAGCTTGATGTAAGCCAGCAAGAGAACCTGGTTTGCCTGATGTACTGCCTAGACTCTTAATTGCAGAGAGATTGTCGTACCAAGTTGCTTTCAATTGCTTACCCTTAGATTGGTGTTTGAAACCAATCTACAGTAAGTCGTAAATCACGCAACTTTAGGGGTGAATTTGAGAGTATCTTAAATTTGATTAATATGATGAAATACTAAGTTAGCTGCGGCTGTAGCGCCATTTATCTTTAAGCACGATACTGACACTACCACGAGCTTTTATAATGTCTCGTAATAGATCAGTAGGCATATATACAGTTTCCAAGATTTCCTTTTCCGATTACAAAGTGTGAGTAAGACTTTCTGGGATTTTTACTGTTAATGTCAAACGTCCATTATCAGAAATCTCGTAACTTGAAAGATACGAACCCATAGCGAATGATTCCCCATTCTGGATGCTGTAACCGCTGGTAAGTAATTCATGAAGGACATCACGAACCTTATCGCTGGATTTTTCTCCTGCATTCCAATTGAGCAACATAACAATATTATCTACTGTTGTAGAGTGTGCTTTTTCTGTTTTTGCACCATCTTTAAAGATAGCCAGTAAAACTTCTTTTTCTTCATTGTTCAGCTGATTAGTTTTCATTATTACTTATCCGAGTTATTTTATTTTTTGCGCGCGCCACAAAAGCTATATTTGACGCGGTTATACAACTTATTTACTGTCTTTTTTTGGCATTTTCTGCGCGCCGCTTTTTTACAATTCTTTTCCGATAAGCTAATGTTTTTGAGGAAATTCACGGGAGAAACTTCCCTGCAAACTTTCAATCTTTTGTAACACGCCTTTAGTAACGGTACGCATTTCAGGATTAACATCACATGAAGCTTGACTTGCGCCACTCTCTGTATGCATAACCACACCAATAATCTCACGTCGATTAGAAGCGTCATGGAATCCATCATCTCCTACAGGCGTTGCAAACGCCTCTACCACATGAGCAACTACAGACCATTTTTGTAGCATCTGCTCAATCATTTGCGGAACACGGTTAACATTTTCACTGGTAATTAACAGGACATTAACCCCAACAGGGACGCCTGCTTCAAACTCATAGCCGATTAATTCGTGGTTGATCCCACCCGTTTCTGAGTAGACCATTTTAAGCATGCCGAATAGCATTTCATAAGCAGTCTCCATAGGCGTATCCCCAAGTTTAAAAAGCTTTGCCTCAGTTGCTCTTTGGTCTTTGTTACCACGGTTTTTAGCTTCACCCATAATTACCTTATCCTCCTTTCCGTTAGAACTTGCGTTTATTAAATTGACAGTAATATGGTTCAGTCGCTGGTTGTGCTGTTACTTGATCATTGCGCTTCCGACCAATACGCATTATTTTTGCGGTGGAATCATCCATTTTTAGTTGGTCCATAGCAATGTTGTTTAATACTGCCATACCAGAACGTGTAGAGCCAATAATAATGGTGTGTGATGTTAAGTCACCTTCTAACTTGAATGGAGTTCCAACGCCTTGTTTATTGAGTATGCTCACCTGTTTTCCTTTACCGTTCGTTAGTTGGGCATCTTCATTAATCATGACCAACGGTCCATCCCATTCTTGGCTTTCACTTGAATCTCTTTCTTCGTCGCTTCTGACAATACGCTGGTTTTCAACGGCCACACCTGATTGAAAGCTTTTATTAGCGAAGGGGATAAACTTTCCATTTCATTGTGCAATGTCTGCAAATCACCGTGACCGACAAATAGAGGGATTACCCCATGAAAGCGCAACCTTTTTAGGCCATCACATAATGAGGCTTCTTGCTCATCTTCTGACTGATGCTTTAGTGCACATTCAAGCTGAGCAATCCTTGCCTGAAGAGTGTTAATTACCGCGATAGGGTTCTCGATGATTTCGGTCATAATTCTTTTCCGATCAATATTCAGAGGCGCGAATTTCGCCTGTAACATCGTCAAGGCAGCGCGGCCCCGTGAGAGTCCCAACTATTCTTGATGCACGTGAGCAAAAATATACTGTATCATCTCCAGAAAGCGCATAAGGCAATATTTCAACCAGCTCCTCATCATTTTTTGGATCAACTTGAATCAACCTGGAGACACCTGTATCCAAATGATTGGTGGCAGCTTGTTCTGTTGCCCAAATAGACTGCCCGATGCTATTTGTTGTCGTCTCGAAAACCCCATACATACAATGGCCATCAGAAAACTTTACAACTGCGACACGTCTACTCATTTTTAATTTCCGTAGTTATTGAGTTGCGATTAAGTTATTTATTCGCTCTGCTAAAGGCATGTATAAATGCCAATAGGTGAGCACCGCAGATGCTCCCAATCAACAAGAAACATAGGAAGCTCCCATTAGCATCAAACTGTTCCTGTTCACCAAGAATCCATGCTGGAACACGAATACCGCCTTTAAAAACGGCTATCCAACACAAGGCCCAAATTGCCGCGACCGCGAGTAACGAGTAAGTATAATTCCTGATGGTGTAGTATTTATTCATGTTATTTTCCGTTAGTTATAAGCTTGAGCCGCGCTATCCATAAGCTTCTTCACCGCCTCGTAATCCTCACTTACGCAAACAGAGCGCCGAGCACGAATAACACCCCCAGTTTCATCAGAATCATTTGGGTAATCTGTTTCCTCTTCTAACGACAGTTGAGTAAGTGCGGGACCAGTAAAGTTTCCACTGGATATATCTACTACACTCGTTATCTGATCAATTCGGATTAAGCCCTTGCGACGTACTACCAAGGCATCGCTTGAATCAGATGTGATCGTCAGCTCAATAAATTGAGGTTTCATTACTTCTCTCCTTTTCCGTTTATTTATTTTGCTCTATAGAACTCACAGCGCTTACATTTATGAATTTCCCACTCAATCATGTCTCCCGAATGATAACCACGCTCAACCTCAATGTTATGGCCGAGAATTAAGCAAATTAACCATTTCATATATTTTTCCGTTAAAAAGTCTTCCACTCGCCAGCTTCTGCAAGTTGATTGGTACTAGAGCCCCAAGGGAAGGTTCCTCGCGTCTGCTCCCAACATAAAAAATTCAAGAAATCTTCAGAACGCTCAATATCATCAGACCATCCCATCATCCGGACGGCATCTGAGAATGAGCACCACGCTCCATAAATAGCAAAATCGCCCCATTCCATCAGCTCTGGATAATGCAGTCTGATGACCGCAACTTGGCTACGGGATTCATCGTCCATATCACCGCCTGACTTTTCGTCGCCGGCTGCAACGTAGAGAGATGGGTTAAAGCTGAATGCCATGTTCTTTTCCGATCCGAAGCTAATTCGTCTTTACTTTTCGAATGCAGACTTCGGCCCAACCAGGCCAAGCCATAAGGTCAAGTGCCCCGCCTTCGGTTCGCGGTTGAGATTTCGACCACTCATCGAGCGCATTCAACTCTTGGCTGTTCAGCGTGGATAAGAGGGATTTAGGTTCGTCAGATGGGCCGCATAAGAGAGTAAAAGACTCGTTCTGAGAATCTTGGAGATTGAAAGTCATAGTATGCGTTCCTTTTCCGATCAGAATGGGTGCAGCTTCAGAAAATGCTCAGGGGTTGGCAGCAAGTCAATCAATGCATTTGTTTCATCCAAAGTATTTGGGCCAAAATACACACGGGCTGTCCATTCGTGGCGCAAGGTGTTGGGTACCAGTTGTGGAGCCATTGTACGCCGCTGAATAGGATCTAAATCCAAGAGGGATGCGAAATTCCATAACATATCAAAGGCATCTCCGGCGAAGCTAGTAATTTCCTCCCAGTCGCGGCCATTACCAAAATATACCTTGCCTTTAATCAATAGAACACTTGGAGTGTGAGCTGCCAGTGCAGCCTCAATGATTGGATTTGTAGGATCTGATGTCATTTGGTCTTTTCCGTTATTACGCCTGTTAAGATTTACTATTTACAAACCTTGATAAATAGACCGCATCAACAGCTTTGTTATCATCACAGCTACTTTCAACATAATCGCCATAACAATCAAAGGATGGTTTAAATTCAACCTTTAAGGTTTTAACAGAGTCTATTTGAGTAAACTGATCTTCATATCCATCAACTAAAACAATTGCCTCTTGATTTATTGTTTTTAAAAACTCAATTAATTCACGCACATTCATATTCGTCTTTTCCGATTATCTAACAGCTTCAGCTTGACGGTGCAATTCGAGAGTCTTTGCACGAGCTTCGTCTGCAATCGTTGTATCAAAATCTTCATGCTGCTCGATCATTTCCAATATTGTCATTTCGTCTTCAAGCGACATTGCAGTTTTGAATCCTTCTAGCGATTTCAGAGCATCAGATACTTGTTGTTTCTCAGCTTCGTCTTCAGGCATGCGAATGACGATAGTTACATATTTACTCATAACGAGTTCCTTTTCCAATCGGCCACCATTTGTTCAATCTGGTATTTTTGCTCAAGCAACACGGCGCGTGCACCATCAACATCACTTTGTATTACTGGATCATCGGTATGAGTGGCTCGTATTAACTGTTGCAAATCCACGGGCAACTGCTGAATTTCCGTCTCGCTCAAAATACGGTTATCAATATGCAAGTTGTACCCTAAATACAATATGGCGACCGTTACTGGGACAACTGACCATGCAAGCAACTTAATTCCCCACTGACGCCTGACCGCGGTCTGCGATGTCATGGCAATGAGGTAGTCAAGCCGCTTGATTTCTAATTGACGTTCAATGTGATTCATTTTCATATACTCCTTTCGATCACTCACTAATTGATAATTTGAGAAGATTTGGCATAGGGATGCCGTTTTCTTTCACTTTCTTAAGTGTATTAACGTTCTTATCTACGATTTCCCCTGCCTGATTATCGCGGGTAGTTATCACAACACGGCCAACTTTGCTTCCTTCAGCTTTGATTAGAGAGTCTGTGACGATGTAGGTCTTCGTGTTTAATTTGCTGCATTTGTTCATGAAATCTATTTGTAGGTCGTTCATATTTAACCTTTGTTATCCTGAATTTTCATAAACTCTTTGGCTCCATACAGCGCAATGGGTATAAGCGCCAACACAAACAAGGCGTCAGCCGCGATTGCGCGCACTCCCTCGCCAGAGAATAGACGATATCCAAAACAACCGCCAATAGATAGGATCACAATCACCACTGCAACTTTGGTGTGATTGAACATCGTTAATATTGCGGCGATAACTAGAATTGCTAACAGAACGAGAGTCATAGTTTTTTCTTTTCCGCTATGCGACGAATGGGATACGAAGTTTGCCAGACATATGAAGAAATACTCTTACCACTCCATATATTGGCATCGAAAACACATACAATCCGACTGTTTTTAATGGCTCACACTCAATAATAAAGAGATATATTCCAAACCAAAAAAGGAAAGCAAGCATTAGTTATAGAGTTAACTCAAGGCTAGTAAACCAGCCATATAATTTTGCATGAGCATTGGCTTTAGCAATCATTGCCTCAACTTCTAATGTGAATTTATTCATATGAATCTTATCTAGTCTTTTCCGATCAGAACCTGTGATTTTCGAACTGCCGGTAGTACGGCACTGTTTTTTCTTGCCTTGCAGGTTGACCAGGATTCCATTTGCGACCTACTCGGGCGGTAAGAGAGGGAATAGCGAAATGCAAATTCCTGGCAAGCATTTCCTCATCAGTTAAGAACCGGACAAAACCTGGCGGCATGGATTCGGCAGCAATAGCACCCTTAGTAACCAGTATCACTGATTCGTCGTCTAATAGCGCAGCCTTTTCAACGGCACCCATTGCCGACATACCTTCTCGGGAGCAACCCCAAATCTTTAAATGGGATATATCTTGTTCATTTGTCATGACCATTCCTTTTTTTTTCGTTACTTTGAAGCATGTGCGAGACGCTGCCAGAATTCTGGCCCACGCTCAATTCCTAAAAGCAATCCAACCAAAAGCGAGCAAGTCTGTCCCAACGATGCTGCCCATGGGTTCTGATGCAGAACTCCAATGGTTCCGAGTACTATAGCTATCACAAAGAAAATAATCTGTAAGATTAGCAGTTGCTTCAAGTGCTTTTTATTAAATTGGAATGCTGTGTTTGGCTCACTCATATTGAGTTCCTTTTCCGAGGCTTATTTTAACTGCTTCTTAGGTGTTGAGAGTGGTTGTTGAGTCTCGAATGTAGCATTGTCGATAATCGCGCCATCCTTTTGTTGCCCCAACATTACCGCACTTTCTGATTCACCACATCGAGGACACTGCCATTTGATCGCGGCAATATTCGTGACCGTTCGCTTAACGCTATAAGTTGTATTTTCTGGACCTTTGTGACCGATAATTTTACAGAGCAAACGAGCGAGCAATTTGTTAATATTCGATTTCATATCTATTTAAGAGTCGATCTCTTTTTTCATGTCTCTGTCAGCCTGCATCCTTGCAGCCGTTCTAGTGCCTTTTCTTTCGATAGATTGTTTTGGCACTTTACTTTGTTTCTGACGCGTCATGACTTGAACCCAAGGATGATTCTCGATTATCTTTTTAACAAATTGCTTCATAACTTTTCCGAATTAATCTAAGATTGCTTGCAAGCGCGCAAGGGCATCATCCACAATGAATTGTGGTACTTTTTCAATGAACTTTCCTGCTCTAGCATTTAAATCAAGCATACGCACCATATTAGCCAAAACAACGCCTTGAGTCTCTGTTCCAGAACCCATCAAAGATGTTGCGAAACCAGCGTAACGGGAGAACTCTCCGCCTTGTGTAATAGGTGCTACTAAGGTTAACCCTAGCGCGTTATATCCTGCTGCAGATAGAACAAGAACCGGCCTAAAGTTGCCATTAATTTCACTTCCTACAGTTGGATTAAGGCAAACTTTAACAATATCGCCACGGTTGAAAAATTTTGGTTTTGCCATTAAACAGCCTCAGCACCGACTGGCTGCATTTGATCCCATGCAATCAAATCTTCGGGTAGTGGCGCGTTTGAATTACATTGAGCAACTAAATCTGACAAAGAATATTTTGGTTTTGCCGCAATGAGAGTTAATGCCCCACGTACAGAGTTTGCGTCTACTACATCACCAATGGATAAGCCTGATTGGGTTAATACTGCGGTAGGTAACCGAACCGCAGCACTGTTGCCCCATTTTTGAATTGTTAATTGCATGATTAATCTCCTAATGTTGATACATTGTATCTACATTATAAAACGTTTGCAAGCACAATGTTTACACATTGTAGAAACATTTAGTTTATGTCCATTGAACTAAATTAGCCTCATAATGCAATCTCATACATCTCGCGCAAACGGTTTTTATCCACTTGAATATAGTCAGCTGTAATGTCGATTTCGGAATGTCCAAGTAGGATCGCAACCTGTTCAAGCTCAAGTCCCTTGCGTATGAGCGTTGAAGCAAAACCACGCCGTCCTGCATGACTACTGGTCTTAATACCAGCAGCTCGATATAACTCACGAAACCGCGCTTCAAGGGCATCTGCCGCCCAATAATCCACTACACGACCCACCGCTTGTTTGTTGGAGTTCTCGGAAAATATGGTGTACCGTGTATGTTAACTGCGGATTACGGAAACCTAATAAAAAACCCCTCAGTACCAGTTAAGGTATTGAGGGGTTTGTTATCTACTGAAGCTCGTAGCCCATGCTCCCATTGTTAAGAACAATAGGCTTAATGGTTACGTTGTGCTCTGGGCGAATAATGTAACTATCGCCTTTCTTGAAGAATGAAGCCGCTTGATTGTCCCCATCAAAAGACAGGTGCATACACTGCGTTTCATCATCAGTACCAGGTAGTTTGTTAATTTCGAAAGTAGCAGATAGCAAATCATCAACGTTGCCGTTGATTGAAGCCACATCTACATAAAGCTGACCGTTTGAACGTCTTTGATCACTGATAGCAATCTCATGATTCATTTTGTCTTGTAAGGACTGGTTTGAGTACGCAATTTCATAGCTTATAACTACAAAATCAGCACTGCCTTCAGTCATTAAGCTTTTAATTTCTGACTCACCTTTGTCAGCGAAATAAAAGATATTTGTGTCAGGAACACCATATCCATCTACTTCGATATCTTCGCCGTCATTATCAGTGCCTCCTGAGAAACTGATATAAACATCGCTTTCAGAGCCATCATCTTTATAGCGGATGTGACAATGTGCACCGATAGCAGTAGGTTGCTCGTTATTTGTGTACTGAGGTATATCCCAGCAACCAACAACGACTTTATCTATTGGTGTTTCAGGTGAATTTGTTACATTGAGTATGATTGATTTAACTGGCTCACCTGATAGGTAAGCATCAAGATCATCTTCGTTTTCAAACGTTGCAATGCTTTTAGCAATATCAAATACCAGTAAATCTTGGATATTATCGTACACCCTAAAATACTGGCCTTCATGATTGTAGATAAATACGATATCGTGCTTATCGTCGTCTATGTCAGCTGATGCATACTTTTTGCAGATTTCCAATGTTCTGGATGCCAGCAAGATTGCTTCTGAGTGTAAGCAAAGACTCGAACGTTTAGTCATTTATTTCTCCTAAGTGATGAAGCTAGCCTGGTAAGACTGCCTCGTTTTAAAATGCGTACCTAGATACGCGCTATTTACCATCTCTGGCAAAATACTTTTAAGCTTTCCAATGAACCCTCTGTAAAGGTAGATTGGAAAGCCTAAAGGCTTCCCGTGATTACTCACTTTGTTGTCCTATAAAGACTTTGAAACTTAATTACTCGACTAGCTCGCTGCAGGCTTTTGCACCCCAGCGAATACAATGATTTAAGCTATGCCCTTCACCATGAGAGTTGAATATCTCTTGGTTGTCTGCATCGCCAATTTCTTCGAATAATGATTCAGCGTCATCAAGGTGTTTCTTGATTTGCTTTAGTTTCTTGATGGTATCTTGACTAAGTTTTGTTGCCATTTTTTGCTCCTAATTGAATAAGAGTATCCCCGATGAGGAATACCCCATGGGTTAATGAAACTATGTTTAGTGTGATAAGTTTGTATTGCTTTGGCTAAAAAATCTTGAAGTTGCAAAACGGCGAATACAACATGTGCCCAACCAGGCTACCCGGGTTGATTTTGCTTTCTTTCTTAATTAGCTCTTTTTTGCAGCGGTTAATCTTTTCTTCTTTGGTGCCGTGTTTGACGAATTTAACCTCGCCAATTACCTTGTCACCAAAATAGAATGTGATTTTTTGCGATTTAACCTCTTCAACCTTTTTAGATGTTGCATGGGTTTCTAAGGCGTCAATGCCGATTTCATCTTCACAGTTTGCAAGTAACTTAGTGACTGCTGCTATGGATTTTGCATAGCCATCGTCTACTGGACTGCCATCAATAAATTTTAGATTATTCATGGTGCACTCCAATGTCTAAGTCATCGTTATTGTGTTGATGTTGCTGAATGTTGTTGAAGTAAAGCTCGTCCATAGGCATGCTTTCAGATGTACTGTCTGCATTATTCTTACGGAGTAACTCCTCTTCAGCTATAACGTCAGCATCAGCAGGATCTGGACGATGCACCCATTCCAGATTACGAATACTTCTGAAAAAGTTTTTCATCATATTCTCCTAAATTAAACCGGCTTCTTGCAAAGCCTTCAATGCGCCCTGTTCGGCGTCATTTTCTGGACCTTCAAGATTTGGGTTAAAGCCATCACTATCTTTCACCTCGTTGTACAAACTCAATAGGGCTTTTGCACAATTCAGCATCTTGTCATCAGATTCATCATTGATTAAAGGCTGTGTAAGTGGAATATAGATACCAATGTAACTTTCAGCAGCAGCTTCAATTGCTTCTAGTAGCGCTGGTAGCTCATGGGTTTCAAATGGCTCATAGATGGTAATTACATCTGGTACGTCTTCACCTTTCTCTGCAGCCTCGATTAAAAGCTGAAGTGCAGCCTCATCAGATTCGCACTCATGACTGCTGATGCAATCATTCATGCCCATCAACATGGCTCTCTGTTGAGATACTGGCTCATACACGTACTGCCAATTTGTAACTTTTACGGAACCCGCCAATATTTCTGGCCAAGGAATACCTTTAACGTCACCTTCATGCTCAGGCGTAAACGCTAGAACGACGAAATGTGTTTTCATTTTTTTCTCCTACAGTTAGTGCGGATTATGTATCCACAGTTTTGAAATGCATGATTACTCACGCCTTATTTGCCTTTTCAGACAAAATTCTGGTTTTCCAAAATATCCTGTCACGACATTTGGGAAAGCCAGATTAACTGACTTTCGGTTACGCTAAGTACCTTGATGGAATATCAAGTAAGCGATTTTCTTGGTTTTGGCCTCTTCAATTACCGGTAACAACACGTCAGGAATATCTTCGAATGTGAGACTCATGTTGAGTGAGAATTCGTAGATACCATCAGTGCCATTTTTTACATGACCATAACTGGCATTTTGCCGAATCCATTGCCACTCAGGAACCTCATCTGGTGTGTCATATGGATCAGTTAGCAAGTCAGGTAACATAATTGATGCAATCGATTCAATAGTGCTGTTATCGATTTCATCGTTCATGTCATCATTGATGATGTATTGAGTATTTTCTTCGGCTGGTACTGATGTAATGAGATAGCCCATGCGATTAACGAAGTGATAACCTTCGCCAATGATTAGCTTCCCGTCACAGTCTTGAATAGTCCAGACCGTTAATGGATTCTTCGCATGCTGTTCTTTAACAAAGTCCAGCTCAGCATCAAAGGTCTCAAACATACAACCATCATATGAGGCGTTAGTGTCGATGTGATTCTTGATGGGCTTGAATTTATCCCAGAATTCATCATCATTAATTTCTACAGTATTGTTTTGCATTTATTGCTCCTGGTTAATGCGGAGCAACCCTTGTGGGATTGCCCACATGGGTTTTAATATGCGTGGTCTACTACGCGATGGTTTGTCGGTTAGGACAAATGCTTTGAATTACAGTAGCCGGAAAGCTGGCCGTTGTAGTTATGCTGCCCTAGCTAAGCGCAACTCACCAAACTCAGTAACAAATTGTTGAAGAAGAAAGCCTAATGACTGGCTAAATCTGAAATCCAATTTGCTATGCATTGTGATGAAATACACTTCGTCAGAAATAATAAACTTCTCACGTGGTTCAACTCTACGATGCAAATCATTTAATTGATTACTGATAACATTTGTTGGATGAATGTATTCGGCCTTACCCGCCCATTTGAAAAACTTATTCAAAGCGTCGAGTAATGAAACCATGTCATTTTTACAACTGTAACCGTATCGGTTCTGTCCATATTTCTTATCGATACTATCTAAATGCATAGTTTTCTCTAAGACAATATTGCCACTAATGATTTTGATGTCATCGCCTTGACGTAAATCGAAGGCCCGTATGATTTGAGTAGCGTATTGAGAATATGCTTCAGTCTCACCTTTGCCGTTGCCAAAATCTTTGGTGAGTTGACCCCATACATCAAACAAGTCTAAATTGAAGATTTTTTCATGGTCGGCTTTATGTTTACTTTCGCCCATGAACATTTCTACATAATTCTGACTCTCAATTGTTAACTTGTCAGCCTCACCAGCAAATAGTTTCTCGGCGATATCGACTGTTTTAACAATAATTCTACGTGTGATATCAAAAATCTTATCGCGGTAATCAGTAGTGTCTTGTTCCATTACTAAGCGCCATGTATCTTTGGTGCCTACTGCGTTCGCTTCCTGGATCTTTAACATTGCCATTTTCTTTCCCGTATCAATCATCGTTGTACGATAGTCGATCAAGAGAGTTCTATAAGAAATTACGAGCTGTGGAATATCCATTATTTCTCCTAAAGTTCTAGCGAAGTATTTTAAATTTCGCTGTTTTTGAAATGCATGATTGCTCATGCGCAGTTCTGCCGGTTAGGACAAAATTCTTTAAGGAATAAGGTTGTGACAATGCTTTATGCGCTTTATAAACAGCACAAAGGATTGTCTGGAACAGTTTGGAAGGTATTACGAAGGTTGGAATGCTTTTTAATTTTGATTGGCAAGCTACCAATAGCTCAAATTTAACCGAAATAAATAACAGAGTCAATAGCATGGAGCGTTATTTCGATTGTGACAAACCATCTGTTGGTTTTTTGCATGGATGTTCGATATTGTCTAGGCGCATGGCTTCCATTAAAGCATTAAGCGCATTCATCGTATTAGGACTTCTACCGCCTCCGGCAAAGCCAGAACAAAACTCTACAGAATCGCCAATTTGTAACAGCCCATTCTCCATTGACTGAATAGCAATGATGATATCGCCATCTTCTTGTTTGATTAACCGTAACAGTCCACGGCTACTCATGTCTTCGATACGTTCTACAAACTCCATTCAAAGCTCCTAATAATAATTCCTATGAAAGCCTTCGCAATTTACAAATTTACTTGCGCCGCCCATTACATAATCTACGACAGGATCAACACATATCCACGGACGACCAGTTTCTTCAGCTGCGAAGCCACTAGAAATTGAGCCAGCCATGAAGTCCACCACTAATTGCCCTGGTAGAGTTAGGAATTCAATTAACATTTTTGCAAGCTTGTAAGGCATAGTTGCTCCATGCGGCTCATAACCTTGAGCTATCGCTGCTTTCCTGTAGGCGCGGTTTACTCCGCATGAGTGGCCCATGTGAATAGTATTTCTTTGTATTTTACCTGCGGTAAGATTGCTATAACTACCCTCTTTCAAACGGTATGCACCATCGGATTTTATGGCTGCTTTCTTGGCTCCGCCATTTTGTATGAAATCCAAATGTTTTTCGCTATGGGGTAACAATATGCGTTGGTTATTAGAAAACACCTTGTGAGGATCGTTGGTCATCCAAATGATTGGCTCATAACCCACATTGAGGTGGACGCGCTTTTTACTTGCCCATGCAATTGGCCCGGGTGGTTTGCTCCCATTAATCCATGCAAGACGGTCCATCAAGCTTAGCGAGAATCTATCATGCAGTGCAAGAATTAGGCGTTCAATGTACATTGAACGAGCTGGGCTACCTTTCAGGAAAATATCTTGGCCTACATTGAGACATATTGAAGCACCAGAAGCCATGTTCTTAATAACTGGCGCCATAGTGTCGCATAGCCAATCAACGTATTCCGGTTCAGGCACATTATGGTATTTTCGAGGGTTTGTTAATGGATATGGCGGTGATACTACGGCCAGATAAATGGGTTCATTCAGATTCTGGAATACCGTTTCTGCATACCCGATGATTGCAACGCCTAGTTTTGTGGAGAACCCAATCACTGAGATACCGGGTAGTATCTTATCTAACTCATCTTTCTTCATCTTTTTAAGACACCATTCGCCACGTTTGCCTTCGATACGCTCCAAGATTCCTGCTTTTTTTAAACTTTGCTGAAACCAACGTACACGGCGCTTGAACAAGTTGTACCCTATTCCACTTTTGCCAACGGGTGTTTTCTTTTCTAATTCATCGTCATCTAATGACATTGAATCCTTTATATTCCTATACAAGGTTTCGTTGCTGATTGGCGTCTCCGCATGACTATAAGCGTTCAGTATTTCATTGAATAAGTTGAGTTGTGTTTGCATTATCGAATCTGAAAAATACGTTTTAATAAAGCAATAAACCAGTGGTTATCGCGCAAACTGAGTTCTGATGAAAGCCATTTACCTGTTTGGCTCAATTTCTCATAGCGAACTGTGTATTTACCGGTCTTTTTAATCCGGGTGACACTCTCTGTAATGTGCTTGCAGCTATGACAAACCGATACGGCGTGAAATGACGCTGTGTTTGCCAATGGCTTGTTTGCATAACCATGAATAAGCTCCTGCTTAATCGTAGTGCTGCACTGTGGGCAAGTAACAAATAATTCTGCTATCTCAAAATCATCTAGCAATATCGGAAGCTGAGATTTGATTGATTGAGTTTCCTCAAACATCTTTACAAGGCTTAGTGTTTTTATTTCGTTGTTCATAATTAATAGCGCACCTTTCGACGCGCTATCCAGTTAGGTTAGGCTGCTTTAAGTTCTTGTTTGTATTTGAGCTGAGTAACATCACACTCGGATGCAACTATGTCATTGCGCTCGCCAAGATAGACTGGCTGAATCAGAGAGCCTTCTAAGAATGCGTATAAATAACGTATTTCTACTATCGAATCTTGGAGTGGCATGTCTTTATTAGGTGGAATGGTTACATTGCCCACATCTGTTAGCGTGCCGTCTTTAAACAGTGAAATGGCAACACTGCGTTTTGTGCTGTGGAATGCCGTGACTATGCAAGAGCAAGTCTCAACGAATTTATATTTGAATTGTGAACCACCACTACTTGGACGACCTTCTTTGTATGGCGCTGATTTAAGTTTGAATACAATGCCCTCGCCGCCTTCATCTATAATTTTGTTATAGAGTTCAAGTTTTTCAGATGAGGTAAACGCTGTATATACCACATGGATAAATTCACTGTTAGGAACTGTAGTTTTGAGCGCGCAAAAGCGTTTTTCAGCACTTAATGAGGCTAAGTCGCCACTATCATCCTGAAGCATGTCAAAAACGAAATAATGATCTCCAATCGCCTCGCCATCCAGTTCAATATTGTTGTTTTGTAAAGCAAGTAGCGAATTATGGATAGTGGTAGCGAGATTTGTCACCAAGCCACGTTTGTTTGATCCGGTAATCTATGTGAGTACTTTGCGTGACATTCGACGTTCACCATCGTATTTCTCTTGCGCCATATATCTATCGTCATTGATTAACCCAAGCACTTCGTTAGCATCGATAGAATTCAACAATTGGGGCATGAGGCCTGATAAATTGTCTTGGTTTGGGTTTGATACTACCCCATTAGCATCTGCGCCTTCAGAGTAGCCTTTGTTGCGTTTTTCGTTAACTGTTTTATTGAATGCTTTTTGTGCTGTCTGAAAGTCAACTGGCTTAGGTGTTTTTATTGCTTCGCTTAGAGATGAGCCTCGGCGGCCATAATGGCAAACAACCTGATATTGACCGCTGGCATCTTGCATTAAATTAGCGATATAAACCTTATCGCTGTTATTGTCTTGATAGTAGAGAGTGATGGTTTGAACTATGCTCATTTATTTTCCTTTGGTTATTGCAAGACGACATGTCCCGCTATGAATACAATTTAGCAAAGAAGTTAAATCACGCAACTCTGGACGTAAAAAAACCACACCTCGGAAGGTGTGGTCAGTTTATTAATGCAGTGTGTTGGTATCAGTTTGCTGACTAGCACTCGAATCTTCTTTTTTAAGTTGATCTGGATGCGCAGGAAACCAATAAGCTTCGTTATCCCAATGAATGAATCTGCCATTGAACATATTTTCTTTTTTCGAAAACCCTATTACAGTTTTACCTTCAAAAGAAATGCCATAGTCATTCGTGAACGTCACTACATCTCCCACCTTAAAATCACAATCTACAGGGGGTGTTTTATCAAGCTCATCCAGGAATTGTTGCTTCTCCCGTCTGTATTTTTCTTGGAAATAATCAAATGAATTGAACCCTGCTTCAGTTTCGCTGCACATAACTATCTCCTTGAGTCTATGAGGCTTGATTGAACAGCATTTGAAACATACCAATCAATAGGAAAATCAGCTTTAAGCTCGCCATTGATATCTGCACAATCTGCTTTGGTAATCGCATCAGCACCGCCAATTGCGTCATCGACTTCTACTTCAATATTGAGATAGAAACTGACTTCATATACTCGTAATTGCTGTGCCTCAGTCAAACTAAAGCCATTTGGCTCAATAAGGTTTGCATATTCGAATACATCCTCTTCAGTTGGTGCGTCTTGAGTGGTTGTATCAACAGTCATACAATCGTTCACAGACCAAGCGACTGTATAACGGTCGCAAGTTAAATCCCATGAATAATCACTGTTAATCACAATCTTTGCTGCATTTTCCAAAGTATCTGCTTTGACAATCGCTGTCACAAAAGCATATAGATTGACCAAATACGGTTTTGGAACAGCTGCAGCACGTGGCGCAGTTTGATGCAAAATTGGTTGATTCATTTTTTTCTCCTAACAATGCCGATAACGGCGTTTTTGAAATAAATCCACGCCAACCCATCAAAGAGGCCTAAGCCCTACTTTAATGAATTGGTTAGCAGATGTTTAATTTAGAGTTTGAGCTTTTGAGAGTAAACGCGCGTTAGCAGTAAGAAAAACCGATGCAGCCTGGTCTTGCATTACTTCACGCTCGAAATCATGAGTAATTCTCATGATTTTATGAGATTTGGTCATATTTTTACGGTATCCACTCAACTTCATTGCCTGCATGTTATGCAGGGTTTGCATGCGTTCTGACATATTTGTCTCCTGTATAAACTAAAAAAGATACCAACCCTTGCGGGCTGATATCCTATGCGGCTAATCTTTCCCTTAGTACATCATTAATGTCATGATGTGACGGCGGGGATTTAAGTTGATTACACATATTTAGTTTGTTGAGTTCTTCCTGTAGTTTTGTTGCCCATGTCTGGCCGGGATTTTTAATCTTACCCACGACCTTGCCATCGACGATTTCATCGAGTTCGTCACTATCGTTATCAAGTGCTAAAAACCACTTTTTAACTTCTAGCTTTTTCTCTATTGAAATAAACCATTCAGGACTCCAACTATTGGTGCCAGGCATACCTATTACGTGACCTGTATAACCAAGAGCTACAGCTGACAACATGTCAATAAAGCCCTCAACTACCATGGCACGTGATGATTGCTCAACACGCCACACATAAGGTAATTTAATGTTTTTGCCGTAACGGATGCTCTTCTTCATTTCTTCATTTTCGGGTTGACCGATAATCCGAAACTCAGCAGCTTGAAATCCTGGCATGATAAACATTATTGGGCGATAAAATATTGCAGAGGCTTTTGCACCTTCTTTCCAGAGGCCACTAGACTTAAGCAGGCTTTCGCCCACGTGCTCTAATAACAACTGTTTAGCTTTCACTGGATCCGCAGGCAGGAAACACAACATATTACGGCGTTGAGCTTCTTTGATTACGTCTATAGGCAAGCTACGTTCTACATGAAGGTAATCCATACAAGCTTGTTCGTCTTTACAAGACTGTGCAGCTGCATGAATTTTGATTAAAGCTTCGCGTAGATATTGCGCACGCTCTGCTTCTCTCTTTTTAATATCATCATCAGCTTCAACTAAACGATGTTTAATTGGTAAACGGCTTACTGATGTGTCATTTGATTGGCCAGTTAAACGAAGTGCAGTTTCCCAATTGCTAGTTCCCCAGAAAATCATCGCTACTGCGACAATATCTCCAGTTTCACCGCATTTATGGCACTTACACTTTGCATCACCTTCTAACACCGCAAGTTTATTACTAGACTTGTCGGAGTCTCCGCACCAAGGGCACTCTGAATAACGAGTAGTCCCTGACATCGGCTTGCCTTTTACACTCAATTCATTATCAAGAAAATTTGATAATGACAGAGTTCGTACTTGATCATAAACTGCTTTGAATTTAGTAGTATCCATACATTATCCTTTCTCGATTTTGATGGTTGATAGTTGGTTGGTTATTTGGCGAGAACCGCCTAATTGCTTTTTGAAATGCGCATGAATATGCACCGGTTTCTGTCATCACTGACAAGAAATTCAGATTCGTTTGTATTTATTACAAATGAAGCTAAACTTGCATGAAGTGAATTGTTTGTTATGCTGAAGACACTAACCAATTAAGGAATGCGTCATGAGTAACAAAGTAGATTTGAAAGTAATTAATGGACAGCGGGATAATCTGGAAAACCAGATATCCCACGCCCTATTTACTGTTTTTGACCAAAACGAGTTACAAAAAGAGGTTGAAGCGGTTAACCAGAAATTATCCCCGAGAGGCCAGCTTAGAGCTGTTTCTGATAAGTCCCAAAAACCTCAAGACGAGCACTGATTTCTTCATCGATTAAACGAATACATAAATGAATGTCTTTAATTGTTTCTGCATTTTTGATATTTGGGTTGGTTAACTGTTGAACGCATAATTCACGTCTTGCAGACATAACCTCATCGCTAGATCCTTCTAAGAACTTAACGAAATTTTTAACCAATAATCCTTCCATGATGACTCCTAAAAAAAGAGTCACCCCATAGGGATAGACCCTATAGGTTTAATTGCAAGATTGATTTATAAATAATCTACTTCTTTGTAATCTAGACTTATTTGATGTTCCCACCAATAATTGTTGCCAACACCTTCATGAAAACTATCCAATACACTTGGCTCATCAAGAGCTAGGGCACCTGGTTCCATATCGGGGTTTTGATTACCAACTAAAAATGCATCCGTATATGAATTAATCATATGTTCGTTTGCAAGTTTAGGATCGAAAGACTCGCAAATTCTTGCTCTTGCTAGATGAATTCTGGCTTGTAGAAATTCCAACATTTTATGTCTCCTAAGTTATTACGGAGCCATCCCAATGGGATAGTCCCATGGGGTTATTGAAACGTCTTGATAGGACTAGCCTATATTTTGAGATACATGACACGAAAGGTCATATTTTCTGCCCGTAGGACAAGAAAAGCGGATGCACTGTCGCTAAAGACAATACATGAAATTGGGGTGTAGCTAGGGTTTAGGTAATTGCTGTGAGGACTTATCTACTAGATAGTCGCTGATTTGATACATTTAGGTCTGAAATGCGTCTTTTTTTAATGTGGCGAGCTACCACGATGTAAGTATCAATAAATATTTAGAATATGTCAATAGTCATAAGCTCAAAAACTAAATTATTTGGCTGGTTGTTGTTTTTGCACTTTCTAAGTATACCTAAGTACAACTTACCTAGGATATTTTATGACTTGCATTGTAGCTTTCAGGACTGACACTCAGGCGTATGTACTCCCACTCGTTGGCGCCACAATCTTTGCCTGCGTAATATCTCAGCCTAAATATGTTCCTTTGTGGCTCGTAACAGGCTTACCTGATTTATTGAATGATTTGTTGCCTGGCGGTTTAATCGAAAAATGCGCACGACCGGACCGGTTATCTTGCAATGTATCTAGGCAGAAAATATATTGCTGGTGGATGGGAAAGTCACAGGCTGAGCGTGAAGTAATTATTAAACTTTGCTCTAAAGTTGCGTAAACAAAAAAATAGTAGATGCTATGTTTGTCAAAATAACAATTGAATGTACATGGCGCGACCTAAAGCCACAGATCCTAAAACACGTAAGCTCATCAATAAGCTGGCTCGACTGCAGCTTAATGGCGCTGGCAAACGCACCACTGGTTGGGAAAAAGACTTTCTAAAAGATGTTAAGCAGAAAGTATCCACCTATGGCTCGGCGTTTTGTGATCAGGAAAAAGGCAATTTAGACGAATCATTGTCTGTGCTGCAGTATTACAAAATGCGTGAGATTGACCGCATGATCCGCTATCGAGAGAAAAAGAAAACTGGCGGGCGAAGATAATGGCGCGCATTAAATCAATTAAAGCTTTGGGAAAAGGTGCGTGGAAAATAGCGTCGATTACGCCATCTATCAAACCAAAAAATAAAATAGCACTTAAACCTAAGGGGCCTCAAGATATATTATGGGAGGCAGTAGTAAAAAAATGGCCTGGTACGAGGTCTGAATATCCAGCTCAAGTGCCAGGTAGGAAATTTAGGATTGATATAGCCTTTGTTGAAAAACGGTTAGCCGTAGAATGTGATGGTTGGCAGTATCATTCTAAGTTCTTAGAGGATTTTAAACGTGATAGAAGACGTCAGAATTTATTAGTTACGCATGGATGGAGAATTTTGCGTTTTACTGCTGAGGATATTTACAAAGATTTAGATGGCTGTTTATTGCTTATAGAGTTAAGTTTAAATAATGGAAATACTCAATTTAATTGAACATCAGTTATAACTGAGTGTTAGCTTCTGAATTAATAATTGCTGCGGTCTTGAAACCTTCCTTGTAGCATATTTCGTATAAATTCATTTTAGTTCAACGAAATCTCTACCAATTAAATTATTTTTAATACACACATCGACAAATTTTTGTGACGCATATTTTGTACTCATGGGTGATGAAGAAAATAGATTAAGTTCTGTTTTTTTGATATCGCAATACTCTATTTTGTGAGGGTGTATCCAATATAAGACAGTTTTATCAATAGTGAATCTATGATTAAACTTTACCTCTTCGGGGAATAATTTTGTAATGATTGAAAAAGCCCTTTCTGAAAATACCATCCCAGAAAAAGTGGTGCCTATAATATCTCCAACTTGCTCAGTTTTTTGTTCTCCATACAGCCATATCCATTGATCTGGAAAGTTATTTAGGGCTTCTTCGTATTTTTTATTTTGCCAACATGTGGAAAAGAGGTGATGTTTTTCTGACCTTGGAAGAGCAGTAGCAGCAGTCCTAAATCCTGATTTATGATTTATCGTGTATAGCTTCATAATGGTGTTTTCAAAATTTGTTTTATATCGGCTAGCGCTTTTTTAACGCCATCACAGCCATTTGAATTGTTTTCTTCTTCTAAGTAATTAGCTAGCTTCTCATAGTAATCTTCATTGTGTAAAGTTGGATGGTAAACACCTTCACATTCTGGATTATCGCCTTTTGGTGACTTTCTACCAGGTAGATATACGCCGTTTACTGCTGAGTTAATATCAATTTTGCATATATTTAACACGTCTCTTGCTCTGTCAGCAAAAGGTTTAGCCCAATCTCTAGATTCCTTGTGTGGAACGATATGATGTGCCTCGCATCCATCTGGAGGCTCTGGTGGTCCTCCAGTAGCTACACGTTCTATTTTCAAGTTCTTTTTTAGCTTATATAAATTGGAAGAGGCTTCCCTATCGTATTTTTTGAAGTTGTTAAGCTCGTCATGCTGGCCAGCTTGTTTGAATATCGTTATACACTGGATTGAGTTACGTTCTTTTTCTTCAACATCCCAAATGTCGGCGCTTGGTTCCTTGCACTCATTGTACATTTGACTCCATACAATGTTACCTACCAAGCGTGCTGCAGCTGCAGTATTTACAATTTTGTCAGTGGTGGACCTTGCACAGATACATTGGCTGAAAGAGATTAATACAAACGCTAGTAGATATCTGTATTTCATTGGGCTTATGAATGCTTAGTGAATAGCGTCTGTTGCTTTTACAGGCATACCGTAGAGCATGCCCTGCCCGTGTAAGCAATGATGCTGACGCATGAATTTCTCTTGCTCAGTATTTTCAATACCTTCAGCTACCACACTCATGTTCAAAGCGTCAGCAATGCTTAGGATTGCCTTAACTATCGTTGCGCTGTGTTTGTCATAAGGTAAATCTGTCACAAAAGAGCGATCTATCTTAACTTTATGAACTGGCAGTTTCTTAAGGTATGCGAGTGATGAGTGGCCAACTCCGAAATCATCAATTGATAGGATTACGCCAAGGTCCTTAATTTCCCCAAGTATTTTAATGGCATGAGCTTCATCTTCCATAATGGCTGACTCAGTAATCTCAAGCTCAAGCTCACCAGGCTCGATGTTGTAGTCTTTAATGGACTTTTTAATCACATCTACCAAGTGTTCATCAAAGAACTGGATTGGACTTACATTGACCGCAACCTTAAATTTGTTTTTCTTGGTTTGCTTCCATACAACTATTTGCCTGCATGCTTCCTGAATTACCCAATGTCCCATTTCGACAATAAAGCCGTTTCTTTCAGCAATGCCGATAAAATTATCCGGGTAGATGATGCCTAATGTAGGGTTATTCCAGCGTATTAATGCCTCATAGCCTATTACATTGCTGTTTTTTAGATGGACTTGAGGCTGGTAATAAAGCTCCAGCTCGCCGCGAACAATACTCTTTTTCAAATCATTTTCGAACTTGATTTGTTCTTTGGTGCTTGTTTTTACTATTTCTTTCTCAGCAAATTTGATGCGTTTGGTTCTATTATTGCCTAAGCTCTTAATGGCGCGCTGTGATGAGCTTGCAAGCTCTATGACTGTTTTACCATTCTCAGGGTAGATACTCACACCAATGATAGGTGAGAGCTCAATATCTAGGTCGTCAAAGGTGCAACCGATGGATATTGACTGCAGAAGATTATCTGCGATAGTTTTAGCGTGTATTGCGTTGTCTACCTTAGTGGCAATTAAAAAGTCGCTGTTACCTACCCTACCGATAATAGTGTTTGGTGTTAGATGCCCAACTAGCCGAGTCGATAATAACTTGATAACGTCTTCAGAATTTTTATCCCAGACCGCATCTGTCATATAGTTGAATTCATTCACCGCCACATAAAAGAATGCTATTTTTTGTGAATCATCACGAATCGATGATAAAAGCTCTTGGACTTTGAGCTGGAAGTTCTTTTTATTAGGTAGACCAGTTAATTGGTCGTGGTTAGATAGGTAATTGACTTCATTTTTCATCTCAAGCTGCTGTGACTGATCAATCATCATTACTAGTAATTGAGTTTCACTTTCATGGTGTTTGATAGGTGTAATGCGCACGCTAGAAAGGTAAGTTTTGCCGTCTTTATTTGTCAGGATCCTTTCACCATTCCACTCTGAATCAATTTTCAGCTTAGTTTGGATCATTGAACGCTTTTCAGTACTATTGAATTCGCCAATAATTTTGTTTCTTATTTGATTTGCACTGATTTTATTCATGTCGCAATAGGACTTGTTGGCTTCGATAATAAAGCCATTGATATCAGTTACCGCGATACCGTCTTTGCTGTCGTCGAATAGCTTACCTATAACATTTATTCGTTTGATTGAGGCTTCTTTGTGTTTTTCGAGTGCAAATGCTTTCATCCCAAACTCGATATCCCCTACAAACTCTTTAAGTAAATCGATATGTTGTTTATCAACATAATGGTTGGCCTTACCAATAGCGCACAACATTAATGTAGGTTGAGAGTTCTCAAATATTGGGACCATAATGACTGCAACCGCACTACGACCTGAGAATATATCTAGCAATGAGCGTTTTAGTATTACCGGCTCATCTTTCTTTGCTTTATCAAAAATGGCTTGTAATGAACCAGTCAGTGACTCATCCATGATGGTGTTATTGCCATCCGTGTCAAAAATCACAGTACCAAATCTGTCTATCACGGACATTCGCAGATAGCCGGTGTCGTTTTTACCCGCCATACATATGCGCTTGATCATTTCATATTGATTTTTAGCTGAGGTAACAGCCTGGTTGGAGGCACTGACTGAGGCATGTAGCCTCGCGCTCTTAATTGCACGTCGATTAGAAACAGACGAACTTAGCCATGAAATACAAAAACTAAGACTCGCGGCACCGGTTGCAGTTAGCAATAATAATTTTGAGGTTTCCATCCCTGATTATTATCGTCATATCGAAACAGAAAGTGATAAAGAATAGCCCATGTTTTTGCTATTTATTAGCTAAATTTGCGTAAAAATAATTTTGTTGTATCTTGTAACTGTAGGTTAATAAATTAAAGGAAAATATTATGGTTCAAGCAATCGACAACACATTCTTTGAGAGCGTAAGCCCGCCTAGAATAATAACGCAAGCATTACCTAGTTCAATTATCACTTTGAAAAATCAGCGCATTGAAGGTATGAGTTCTGATGATTATTTTGCAACTGATGGTTACGAATCAAATTCATCTTTGAAGCCTGCGTTACGTTCCATGGCACATTATTTACATAACAAAAATACACCTAGAGAAGATAAGCCGCATTTCAATCTTGGTAGCGCTATTCACGCCGCAATCCTAGAGCCATTGCGCTTTAAAGATGAGTATGTTGTATCGCCTGTATACGATGGTCGCACGACAGCCGGCAAACAAGCTAAAGCAGAATTTTTACAAGCCAATGCAGGCAAGTTCATTATCACTGATGATGACATGGAAACAATCAACGGTATCGCAGAAAACGTTGCGTATCACGACGATGCAATGCAATTACTCAAAGCAGGTAAAAATGAGGTCTCATATTTTTGGCAAGACCCTGAAACTGAAATTTGGATGCGCGGACGTGCGGATAGCGAATCAAAATACGCAACGCTGGACATTAAAAGCACTGATGATGCCAGCCCTAAAGCCTTTGTAAAGTCATGCGCTAAGTTCTCTTATGATATGCAAGCATATATCTACACTGACGGTCGACATCAAGTGACAGGGGAAACCAAACAGTTCGTATTTTTAGCGGTCGAGAAAAAAGCCCCCTACTCTATCGGTTTGTATATTGCTTCTAAAGAGATGCTGGCTTCGGGTGCATTGCAATATAGGGACGCGTTAAGACGTGTTAGAGAGTATCGCGCTAATCCTGATGTACGTACTGGCTATCAACCTGAAGGTAAGATTGAAGAGCTTGATTGGCCAACATGGGCGTACTTTCGATAATGGAAAATCAATGCTTAATCCAAAAAGTTAATTCTAGTCTAACTAAGGATTTATTCGACCTAGGCTGGGATTATTTCGCGGCGAAACAGGGCATGCCGAACGACGCAAGTAACTACCCTTCATTTGTTGAAGGGTATGAGACTGCAAAGACACGTCTGAAGGCCGTGAGAGCAGACCGCTATTATTTAAAATGGTTACAGATTAGATATGGCGCGCTTAAGCGTAATCGTTTATTTGACGAGACCATTACACCTGAAGTCATCGCAAAAATTGATGTCGATATCTGCCCTATTACGCTGATACCTTTAACGCACAGTACTGGTTTAGATAGTGATTGGAGCATAGAAAGAGTCTCGAATGGAACTGGATATACGCTGGGTAATGTCATCGTAGTGAGTACCCGGGCTAACAAAGCAAAAGGTGCTATGACTTATGAGGATGTACTAGAGGCTTGTTACGCTGATGATTCAACCAATGGGCTAACACCTACAGAATGGATGCGCTGGCGTTTTATCTGCTCTCTATGTAATTCTCGTAAAAATAGTGAAGACCAAACGAGCTTTGGATATTACTGTGCGCCATATGTTACTGAGTTGCCGCCGATGGTACTAGTTAATCCTTCGTATATTCTTCAGTACGCTATCGGGCAAAAAGCGGTCTATTACGATTCTGCAATTTACAAAAAAATCATTACTACATTACCTAAACATATTCGGAAAGAACTGAATGGCTTAGTAAATGATGCAACCAGGCTGCGCGACCGAATTCATAAGCATGAATGTGAACTTTGGTTTAATCAAAGCCTATTCAAGAAATTTACTGATTTGTTCCAAAAGCTTACTCCGGAAATGCTCGGAACTATTTCAGGCAATATTGATAAATGCCATGGCTTTATCAAGAAAGCCGTGGCGAATATTCCTTCTTGGGATCCTGATTTAAAAGGATACAACAAATGAAAAACTTAACTATTAACGAAATGGCATCTGGTAGCTATATGGAGCGTACCCAGTTCAATGCCAATAAAAGCGATCTTACTGTTGCATGTGCGATTGATTTTACAACTAATGGTGAGCGCTTCACTAAAAAAGTGGCTGGTGAGTACTACCTTGCATTACCTCTTAGTCAGCAAGCTCTGACCTCAGCTCGGCAGCTATATAAGGCGCTTGAGAAAAAAGAATCTCGTATCTTGAATCTGGCGGGCAACAGCCTATACACCTTAAGTACCAAACATATTACCCAACGCCGTGTGAATCTCTGGGTGCATGACGTACTTAGCCTGGTGCATATGCACCTCCCAATCAAGGAATTGAAGTCTGGTGGACAGACTGGTGTCGATATCGCGGCTGCAGTAGTAGGACCACTCTTAAATATTCCAACAGAAATCAATTTCCCAAAAGGATACAAACAAAGGCTAGCAAGTGGCCTAGATGTACTGCAAACACTTGACGATGTAATGCTCTCAGTTGAAGAAATGCAGCTTGAATTATTAGCTGATTTGAAAGCATCCGCTTAAATCATGGCTAGAGTTGCGCGATTCAAAATGTCTTGTAATCTGTATTTAAGTGGGTTGGATGTCAACCTGCATAACCTAAAGGAAAAAAATTATGTCCACATTCGGCATACTCGGCTTAGCTATTACTCCCCCACTATTGGGCCGTATTAGTATCGGTAATGTAGTAGAGAAAAACGGTAAACGTCTACCGGTTAAAGACGACCAAATTACAATCACCACGCAATTTCAAGTTCAACGTAAGTGGATCAAACATCCGCTCGATGAAAGTTTGCGTGTTGCGGAGTTAGCAAAGAAACAAGGTAAAGAAGTAGATGATCCAACCATCGACACTCTTGAGTTGATGAACACTAAGTTACGTACGATTCCAGTCAAGATGTTATTTAACGATCCTAATTTGAATCTTCGTGCTGAATATACTTGTTTTGATAAAAATCGTCCTTTATGTAAAGGCAATGGTAAAGAGGCTCGTCGTTATAATGGGGACACCGGTGAAGTAACCACTGTGGAATGTAATCCAACTACATGCGCTGTCGGTCAAGAATATCGTTGCAAGCCCTATACACGTCTTAACGTTCAAATTGAAGGTCAGAGTGATGAATTAGGTAGTTTTATGTATCGCACTGCAGGCTGGAATAGTTTAACTGCACTGCAAGCTAAACTTATTTATTTGTATGGCCTCTCAAATGGCAAATTAGCTGGCATGCCACTCGATCTGGTAGTGCGCGGTAAATCATCTGCCCAATCTATGGGTACCACATTCTTTTATTTAGATCTTGAGGTACGTAAAGGCTATTCAATGGCCAAAGCGGTCAAAGAAGCAGCAGATTTTCATAAGGAATGGGAGGACGCTGGTATCTCGCGTGATGCATTCGAGGAGATGGCACGCCAAGGCATTGCAAACGGTATGTTTGAAGACTCACCAGATGAAATCCATAGCGTGCTTGAAGAGTTCTTTCCTGAAGCAACAGATGATGAAGCGCCTGGAACTGAAACCAGCGTAGATAGTATGCGTCAATTGCTTGATCAAGAAAATGCTGACTTAGGTATTACAGCAGGATCTACTGAAGCTTCTGATGCTAGCATCCTAGCGCAATTAGATACGCCTGAACCTGAGGCTGTTGAATCTTAATAGGTAACTATTAGATTACAATAAATATTTTTGCTCAGGAATTATCTTGGAAGACTCTAAAATTGCACCTTTGAGATTGGCCGCCCGCCCAGGCAGTAGCGTTGATGAATTCAACGTTTACTACCTAGCGTTCAAAAATCACATGGGGATGGTGAAGATTAAGCTTACTGCAAATGAGATGAAGTTTCCACAAACCCATCTTAAAGCAATCGCTGAAGTCAAAGCACTCGAATACCTGCTTGCCGGTATTGAGGTGCTCTCCCATGGCCGTAAAGGCGATAGTGTGCAAATCACAGCAACATCAAAGGCCATTAAAGAAATCATGTTGATCAACATGCTCTCTAAACCAATGCGCGACAAGATGTTGTTTGAGGCTAAGTCCTTAAAGTACATTAAAGGGACCAATTTACCTTTGGCTTGTTATCGTGTGATGTGCAGCTTAATGCCATCACTGATTGCACGCTTTTTGAGTGCCAAGATTATTATTTCTGATGACATCAAATGGATCAACCCAGTTATTCCTGAGAAAAATATTCACACCCATATCTCTAGTGAAAAAATCATGCATCGCATCGATGCCGGCAATATCGGCAAAGTAGCTATTACAGCGCATACCTACAATCGTTTTGTGCAACGTTCTAAATCGAATAGCCCGGAACACTTGTGGGATTATTTCCTAGAGACCTTACGTCAACCTACCCTTACACAGTCGCCAATAACTGAAGACATGGTTGAATACAATTTACAAAAGTATGGAACCCTCGCGCGTCATTACTACTGCAGTAAGACCCGCTGGCATTTTGTCGTCGTTGAGCACGAAGGCGAACAGCTATTGGTGACCAGCTTCATTAGGGAAGTGAATCTCAATGACTACAGCAATAACCGTTAAGGAAGAGATTGACCAGATTACAGATAAGATTAAAGCCAAATTAACTGGCTATCTCGACAGACCATCACAGAAAATCATGATCACAGCAGTTGCAAAGACTTTTTGGAATGCAGAAGTCTTTGATGCTGACAAACCTAGTGAATTTCAAAATATTATTAACATCGAGGCGCCAACGGGCACCGGCAAATCACAAGGCTACCTGTTGCCTAGTATTTTAGTTGCTAGACGTAAAGGTAAAAAAGTCGTTGTATCAAGTGCTACCGTCAAATTACAGCAGCAGCTGTGCGAGAACGAGCTACCACGATTGAGTGAGTGTTTTGAAGGCGGTATTAGTTACATGATCGCCAAAGGACGTACACGTTATGTGTGCCCACTTAAGCTAGAGAAAGAAGCCGGAGGCGCTAATCAGATGTCATTGATTGCTGAATCTAACGGTCGGGGCTCAGATGAACGCGATACGCAAATTATCAAGTTCCACGAAAGTTTCAACAAAAAGACTTGGGACGGCGAGCGTGATAGTGTAAAAACCGATGACGCTTTATGGTCGGATATTTCAACTGATGCCAGTGGCTGCTTAGGCAACCGTTGCAGCAAAGTGAAACAATGCCCTTTCTTTTTAGCACGTGCAAGGTTAGATAAAGTTGATGTAGTGGTATCAAACCACGATTTACTGCTTTCTGATTTAAGCCTGGGCGGCGGTGTGATATTACCTGCTCCGGAAGATACTTATTACGTGATTGATGAAGCGCACCATCTACCAGAGAAAACACTGTCTGCATTCGCCTCTAATTACGCATCTCATAATGTATTGCGCGCACTTGAGAAAATGTCGAACGAGCATGCTAAATCAGCTGAAGGTAGCGTAAGCCATCAAATTCATAAAGGCGCTGAGACGTTATTTGATTATGTGAATGATTTAACGACTGGACTTGAGCAAATAGCCTCTCTCAAAGAGAAAGGTGATGTTCTACGTTTCCCTTTTGGTAATTTGCCAGATGGTTTTGTATCGATAGGCAAAAATATTATTAATGCAAGTGATGTGCTTGTCGAAAAGTTATCCGAATATCTACAAGAAATCGAAAGTGCTATTACTGAAGGCGAAAGCAATGCCAAGCTGGAAAAAGAACTAACTGACACATCCCTATATTTAGAACGTGCAACGTCTGTGCAAGACACATGGCGTTTGATGTGCAAAGAAACTATTGAAGGTCAGCCACCAATCGCTAAATGGGTAGAGCTGGTTGCATATGGCAAGGATTTAGATTATTTAATCTCAGCCTCACCTGTATCAGCTGGTTTAGCTTTAAAACACTCATTCTGGGATAAGGCGTTAGGTGTAGTGCTTACCTCTGCCACTTTGACAGCGCTAGGCCGTTTTGATTTATTCCTGTACCAAACTGGCTTGGCAATGATTCCAGAACGTGTACGCACCATTGCACTGCCATCACCGTTCGATTACCAAACGCAAGGTAGACTAGTTTTGCCTAAAATGGCTTTTAGTCCAAAAGATGTTGTTGGCCACACTAACGAAGTTATAAAATTGTTGCCAAGCATCTATCCTGAGCGTGGAGGTATGTTGGTGTTGTTTACTTCACGCAAGCAAATGACAGAGGTTAAGGATGGTCTACCAGCACATCTTAAGCAGTTAACAATGATGCAGGGTGATATGTCTAATAACATCATTATTTCAGAACATCAAAAACGTATTGAGAGCGGTCATCCAAATACGGTTTTCGGGCTTAGCGGTTTGGCTGAAGGTATAGATCTACCTGGTGATTTGTGTTTGCGCGTGGTAATTGTGAAATTGCCGTTTGATGTTCCTTCTGACCCGATTGGTAAAAGTTACTCAGAGTGGCTAGAGTCTATTGGGCGAAATCCTTTCAATGAAGTAAGTCTTCCAGCAGCTAGCCGAAAGCTTGCCCAGTGGAGCGGGCGCCTCATTCGCCGTGAATCTGACGCAGGGGATATTTATTGCTTAGACAATCGTTTATCTAACTCTAAGTACGGTAACGCACTGATAGAAGCTTTCCCACCGTATAAGCTAGAAAAAAACGTAGTGATAGGTTAATTCAATGCCTAGTGCACTACTTATATATTTAACTAATTTTAATAAAAGGGGTAATTAACGGTTATTTAGTACTACTGTTTTTTTTATTTTATCTATTATTAACACAAGCGAAAAACAACTAGATCATATGCAACAGACAATGAAAAAAATAAATAAAGACACACCTAATAAAGAATTTGTTTTTGAACAATTACGAGGTGTGACTATGACAAACTCAGCACAGACCATCATACTTGCGATGCTGGAAAGTGCCTGGTTTGATTACTGTGTGATCGTCAAGCAGCTCACAGAAGCCTTAGGGCTTTCTAAAGTTGTTGTTGAAAAATCTCTCAGTGAGCTTATTGGCTTAGGTATAGTCAGACAACAAGCACTTTACGGTAATGAACGTACTTATGTGGTGAATCGGCACTTCTTTTCTAGCAAGCGCCCTACTCGACGCTCACGTGAAGAGTTATTAACTCTGATGACCGTGCTTTCAAATAAGTAGTGATTTAAACTTTAAGTGTTAAAAACGCGAAAGACCACATAGTGGTCTTTTTTGTTTGGCCCGCCCAGAGAGATTCGAACTCCCAACCCTCGGCTTAGAAAGCTGATGCTCTATCCAATTGAGCTATAGGCGGTGTTTGTTAGTCTTTTGCTTCTACGCCTTTTGCAAATCCGATCTTGAAGGCATCTTCGATAGACATACTGGCAATTTCATGCGGTGAGACACCATTTATCAACTCTTCGAATTCTTGCTGGCCTTTATCTTGTAAATCACCATCTAAATCATCAAATACTGTCATATTGGTTTCCTAGTTAAAGTTGGAGCGTACTACGAGAATCGAACTCGTGTCATAGGCTTGGAAAGCCTCTGCTTGACCAATAAGCTAAGCACGCTTTGTGGTGGACCTTCGGGATTCGAACACTTATGTAGAATATCTTTAATTGTGATTTTGGCAAATTTAGCACGTAAAAAAGGGGCATCTAAGAAGCCCCTTTTTGTATCACCTAATTTAACGCCGTTAATTACTTAGCTAGTTTGTCTTTCAGACCTTTGCCTGGACGGAATTTAGGAGTGATTGCTGCTTTGATTTTAATGGTTTCGCCAGTGCGTGGGTTACGGCCATCACGCGCTTCACGTTTACCTACATAAAATGTACCAAAGCCGATGAGTTGAACTTCATCACCTTTCTTTAATGCGTCACCAATTGAAGCTAAAGTTGATTCCAATGCCTCGCCAATAGCTTTCTTGGTAAGGTGCGGTTGTTTTTCTGCTACTGAATCGATTAATTCGTTTTTATTCATTTAACTACCTTTCTACGTTGAAAAAAAGTCTGGCGTTATGCCGTGACAGATTTAATTTAACACTACTTAAAAATTACGCAAATCTAACGACTACCTAATTAGCTTTTCAAGGTCCATAGGATCGTACGAGTAATTCATCGCCTCAACTTTTGATACTTTGTCACGTTTCACCAAGTCTGCCAAAGAATAATTTAGCGTATTAGATTTAAGTCTAACACCTGGAGATGGATCCATGCTCATTAACGAGCGAATCTTGTCGGTTTGCATCAGAGCGATCTGCTGCTGAACTTGTGGATTGTTTACAAGAATCTCATAGGCAAGTTCTGCGCCTGTACCGTCTTTTGACGGGACTAATGTTTGGCTAATCACAGCAATCAATGAATTCGATAGTTTTGCCGCTTTTTGTTTTACTTCATTATCAGAGTAAAAATTGAGGAATTTTTCAATAGCACTTGATGCGTTATTTGCATGCATTGTACTTATCATCAATAAGCCGGCATCTGAGCCTTCAAGACAGGTTTCTACCGTGTCTTTATTGCGTAACTCACCAATCGCAATCACATCAGGACGCTCGCGTAACGCCTCTTCAAAACCTTCTTTGAAAGAGGCCGCATGTTTTGGAATTTCGCGTTGAGTGAAAATAGACTTGGTATTCACATGAATAAACTCTAGTGGATCTTCCAAAGTCACGATATGGCCACATTTGAGATTATTAATGTAATTCAGGATTGCAGCCTGTGTTGTAGATTTACCATTACCAACTGGACCTGTAATCAAGATAAGACCACGCGGACGTTGTGCGATATCTGTAATTGCTAAAGGCAAACCAATTTCTGCCAATTTAGGGATCTCTTTTGGAATACGTCTGATTGCCATGCCAAGTTTGCGGTCACCGTGTACAAACCCGTTACAACGAACGCGCGCGCTTTCCATATCACGTGAGAAATTTAGCTTTTTGCTTACTGCTGTAGAGCCAATACTTTCCTCAGGGAGTAACTTTTTAGCCCAATCGGAATCCATGACCCCAAAGAACTCTTCGATTTTTGAACGAAACATTTCACCAAGCGGCACTTCTACCCATCCACGTGACATCCGCAGCATGATAGGACTATCTTCATGAATCAGAATGTCTGAGTATTTAACAGGTAATGAGATAAGTGCGGTGATAATTGATACCAGTGGAGACGATGCATCCACTTGTCTCACTTCTAGGTAATCTAGAAATGCTTTGCCTTCGATGTCCATTTAAGAGCCCTTTATTAGCAGGTTGTAAGAATACAAAGTGAATAATGCACTCTTTAAATAGTCCAAGTGATTAAAAAAACATGCGTAAAACCCATGCTTTATTTCACTATCTTGCCAACTGAAAGCATCTATGCTTCTGATATCGCAAATCTGTCATCTGACTAAAATGCACACAATTTCAATTAAAGGTACTCATTACCCATACGACAAGGCGCGTGATGTCAGGAATATTCACGTCCAGGCACTATTGGCTGCTTGCCATCAACGCGATGATGAGAGACCTTTGTGTATGTGCACCGGCAGTGGCATCCCAGTTCAAGTAAAGCGTAAAAATGGTAAATTTAGATTAGCGCGCATGCCTGAGAAAGGATTGGAGCATGCAACTCACTGCGGCTTTCATGGCGAGACTGAGCATTCAAACTCTAAATCCAAAGTGATTAATATTGAATTGTCGTTTGATCTGACAATTAATGAATCTCATAAGCTGATTGGAAATACTACCCTTCCTGGCTTACTCAATTACGTTTGGACGCTGGCAAAACTCAACCACTGGTCCAGTAAATTTAACCTGCGCAGCTGGAAGTTTGTCGCTAGTCAAATTTATAAAAATGCTAAAAGTATAAAATTTAACGGTGTACCTATTACTCAGTTGCTATGGGTTATGCCACATATGGATGAAAAGCTTGCAGATAATGTGCGAGAGCAATGTTTAAATTTCGTGCGCTCATGTAATGCTAATGGACACTACGCTTTAATCGTAGCACCTATAGGATCGTCAGTTTATGAAAAAGGCTCGATGTGTCTACGCTTCCGTGGCATTGAGAAGCCACCAGCATTCATTGGCTATAACAAGTTCGCTATTAATACCGCTCATCTAAAAGAACATGGTGAATTCCCTTATCCAGTAGCTATGCTATTGGCTAAAGCGCCAGCAGATAAACCCTACCTACACGTAAAAGATATTTCGATGTTATGGATGGGCCCAAGCTATACCCCTTGCTCGACGAAAGACCGTGCTATTAAATTACTTGAGGCTATGAAATCAACAGAATATTTACAAGTGCCGTTAAATACCGTCACCGGTGAAATTCATGCTGAAATTGCCAGAATTAGAAAAGGTGCTAATTTGGTTTCTTTGAAGTCAACCGAACCAATTAGACAATTACCATGGACGCCGAATGAAAAAAAATGACACAAACGATTTAATTGACATGCTTGTGAATTTCCCGAAGTTTGAAAATGTATTTAATCCTCTGGTAGATTACGACCCGATTTACGATATCGATGTTTCAGCTCCCCAAGTAAGACTTAACCAATTCAGAAGTTATATTAATGAACGTGTAGGCAAGGCTAGTCTAGTTTTGTGTGCAGAAGGTCCGGGATATGCGGGATGTAAATTTAGTGGTATTGCGATGACCGATGAACGAGTGTTGCTAGGGAAAAAAGCTTCAGCTCCGTTCCAATCAGGTGCTGTTATAGGAATTCCTGCAGCGCGAACTAGTAATATGGCCGCAACTAAGTCTGAGTTGGGCATGAATGAGCTCACAGCTAGTGTCTTGTATAACTTCCTGTATGCGCATGACGTTGACCCGCGTACTGTTGTGACTTGGAATGCTTTCCCTTTCCACCCGCATGAGCCTGGTAATCCTTTGTCCAACCGCGCGCCTAAATTAGCTGAAATTGAAGCTGCTAATCATATTCACCGTGAGTTCTTTTCGATATTTTCAGATTGCGAAGTCATATCGATAGGCAATTACTCATCTGACTTAATGGATGAGCTGAATATCAAGTGCGATCGCGTGCGTCATCCAGCATTCGGCGGTGCCAAAATATTTACTGATTTTATGATTAATACAATTAAATCCAAACCACGTCAGTCACGCATGGAATTGAGCGCAGCATGAATGTCGAGAACTTACCTAGTTTCAAGTTTTTACCCAGCACAGGTCTTACAAGGACTTATTTAGACTTGCTTAAATGGATTGCTCTATTTTCTATGGCTTTCTTTCATTATGGGCACTCAGTCCTTTATACACCTCCGGAGATATTCACTATCATCGGCAGGTTAGCGTTCCCTCTATTTGCGTTTGTTCTTGGCTATAACCTTGCACTTGCCATTGAAAAGAATGATCTGTCAGTTGAGAAACGACTGATGAAAACTTTATTAGTCTTTGGCTGCTTTGCCCAGCCTTTCTATTGGGGCTTTATTCATAGCCCATTACCCTTAAACGTGATGTTCTCACTGGCTTTAGGGGTGTATATGGTATTCAACTACAAAAACGTATTTGCGTGGATAGCGTTAGCGTTCTGTGGTTTGTTTGTTGATTATGCGTGGTTTGGTGCGCTATTCGTGTTGGCCAGTTATTTAGTATCGACTGACCTAATGAAAAGCAGAATTGGGTTATTCAGTGGCATAGCATTTTCTATCTCATTGATATCACTCACCATGATTACGTCTTCCCCCTATCCGCTACTGGTGTTGCCTTTTTTATTGCTCGGCCTAGTTTGGCAGCCCAACGTAAAGTTACCACGATGCAAGTGGTTTTTCTATGCATTTTACCCAGCGCACCTCGCATTACTGCAGGCGCTTAACCATTACATGTAAGGTTTAACAATGAATAAGATAATTACTAAGAAGGAAGGTCTGTCTCAGCTAGAACTTGGCATTTTAATAGATGAAACAACATCCAACCATGAGCGTACGGTGCTTGAGCCATTAGAAGCTTTAATGAAGCATGTGATCAGCTTGTGTCATCATCATGGCATGGCGAATGAAAGCATCGCTAATCTGATCAATATGGATTATGAGGTAAGCGACGAACAAAGCATTAAATCAACTGCTAAGATAGGTTTGCTGCTTAATGATATTGCCTACATTAATGGTTTTGATTTAACTTCGCAAAAGATTTCTATTACGATGCGGATTGATGAATTTATTAGTGAGACGTATAGTTTTGCTAATGAACAAGAAAAAGTGGCGGCTTAGTATTGGTCTTCAGCTGCAGCAGCAATTTCTTTATTGAGTAGTTCTAATTGAGCGTCGAGCTCTTCGGGAAAGGGGTACGGTCTGTGCCCCTTTTTTGTAACTCTATTATGTGTACCGTAATCGATACATTTGATCAGTGTGAAATCATTTCCAAAAGCGGCAATGTGTGCGTCTACAAGCTCAGCTACAGCAGGCATTGCTTCACGATTGCGCGCTCTTTTATCTTCATCCATCACTTATTCAAGGTTTTGAGCCTATCAAATAGTGTTTCAAAACGAATTGCTATTTGACGTTCTACACCTTCAGGAAAATAGATAGCAGGTTTAGCCCGGTGTGTGTCGTCTATCCAATTCACAAGCTTTTCTGCATTAGGGATAGTCTTATCTGATACCTGGTCCTGTAATTGGACTTTGAGCTCATGCATGTCATCATTGATTTTGATGCCTTCAAGTTTAGAAATGGCGTTTTTTGCGACCATTTTTAAACCCGGCTCTGACAGTTCACCTTCATTATCACGGCCGTCTGCAATTTGTTTAAGGTCTACCAGCACCAGTGCAATCGCATTTTTTAATTCATTGTTCTTTTTTACCATGTTATCCCTAGCAGCAATCGCCATTCGCTTCAGTTATTCGTAGGATAGATTGTATCGCTTTTGGCAAAGCCAAGCTTCTTGGAGTTTTCTCTAGTATGTTGGTTTCTAGCTGTTCTAAGCTCTCTATCGAAAAGCTAATGCGATTAGATGGGCTGGGTTCCAGTGTGCCACCACTAGCGATTGCTTTATCCATTAGTAACTGTTGAGTCTTTGTTAAATTTGTGTTTTTCATGACTTCATTCTACTGATTCTTTTGATTTGTCAAATTTGGGTTGGGACTATCTGGCTGTTTCAGTGCGTGAAAGAGTGCTGAGAATAGCTGACCAAGTTCTTTGCGTTCTGCATCTTGTGGATAGGCAGCAAGCGTTTGATTAAGTGTGTCGGCTGTTAGATAGTGATTTGTTCTGGATAGAGTGGCAAGACGATCCTCAATATGTGCATCAAAGGATCTAGCGAACATTTCAGGCATGGCAGTTAAAGTACCAGGCCTGCGTCCGTGTACGACTTCAAAACTGACTGAATCAATGAAGTACTGCAGCTTATGATTTGAAAAATTACTCATGTTTTTAGTAATTTTCTTAACTATCAAATAAATGGCTTTGATTTTGTCACTGTGAACGCCTGTAAGCTCTTTTTGATACATGGTACTAACATACCTATCAAAAGTTTGCATGTTGGGCTGTATGCTCGTAGCAAAGCGTGCGTCTAGGCATTTAATCCATTGATGTGCGATGGAGGGATGTATTGCTTCACCTGAATACGTAATAGATTGGTATTTATCCTCGTTATCTAATATTCCGCTGTGCCCTATTCTCAGTATCAAAGCATTCATGCCTAGCCATTTACGGGGCATTTCTAATGCATCAGACAGGTCACATAAGGACTCGTAGCATTGATTGAGCAAAGATTGCGTATTGATGGTGCTATCCGGTGACATAACAATCTGCTTTAAGCTAAATTCAAGCCTGAAATGGTCTAGTTCCATATCTTTGGACGCGAATACTGGGCCGAAACGACCTTTTTTGACATTTGTTGTTTTAGATTCTTGCGTAACTTCTACTGCAGCTGAGAGTTCAGGTGTTGAGACTGGTGCCGGCATGGGTTGCGTGGGAGCATCGATCGGTATTAATTCTGATTCAGTCTTATCAGCACCCGGGCTTTCAGTTACTTGCTGAATAGGCTTATCTTCACGATTACCTTGCAGTACTTGTGCTTTTGCTTCGACGTTTAATGCATCCATACCTAGTGCGCTAAGTGGTTTACTGCTAACCGCCCAGTAAAGAAAGGTTTTTTTGAGAGGTAACGTGCTGATCTCTGCATATTCAATGCCGAACCGCTCGCAGAACCTGGCATTGATACTCTTAGCTTGTTCTATTGTCTTGGTTTTTCTGAAAATCGCCTTGAGTACTGCGATACTGGTGGTATAAGCGTCATGCCATTGCTCATCCGATAACGGAGGCTCTTTTTTGCGTGGCGATAAACGAATGTCGTGATAGATATTCGTGAGAAGTTGAATGACTTCATCGTCTCTATCGTCGTTGATATAACTAGCCCAATCTTGCTTGGGCCACAACGATTGCAGCATGTTCTGTTGAGGTAAGTTCACATTGAGCCAACAATAATATTTATCGTAGCATCATGTTCAAAAAGAAGTGTTCTGACAATTCAATATAAACAGCATTTTAACCGTCTATATTATTTAGGCTTGTGCCTGCCTTGGTACATTCTCATTCAGATAATCAAGCAGCTTCGATGGAATGCGGTAACCAGCACCTTTAAGTGTTTCAATTGTGCGCAACAACTCATACTCATATTGGTGCCTGAAGGTCGCACCATCATGCGCCAAACCTATTTCAATGCGGCGCACAGTGTGCATGAATTCATTATGTTTGTTATATGCCTCAATGAAATCATCTATAGGTGTATGGTCGATAGAAGGAATTGCCGGCGGCAGTGATTTCAATCGGTGTGTATTCACATGCAGCACAATCACACCTACGTTGTCTCGGTAGCAACAAATATCAGAGCGATAGTTTTCATCGCTCCACTTGCAATAGCTCACTGTTGGGTTGTAAGCAAAGGTAGTTAATTGATTGCTTATTCCTAATTTTCTAGTTTTCTTCAATTCGTTCTCCGACTAAGGATGTGAATTGAATCTAGCACCAAAGCGCTTTTTGGCAATTCTAGCTATGTTATTTGTGAATTTTTGGCACGTTTATGCTTCTTTTTTAGAACGGCAGTTTTATGCTTCTGCTAATTGGAGTTTATTTTTTAGGTCGTCAGCAAGCTTGATTAATTCGGGATCAATTGATTCAGATACAAGTGAGAACACAATGTCCTGATACGCCTTGTTTTTTGCAAGCACGTCTACGTTAATAGTGCCAATCGACTTTCTCGCTTTATTTGAGAATCTTGAGAGTGCCAGTAAAAGTTCGTTACTGACTTGCAAAATTTATATCCTGAGTGAGCTGGTGATAGCGGTTCAAGAAAAGTTTCCTTGCTGCTTCAGGCTGTACGGGGGTGATTGTTTGCGGCAAAGGCTGGACATCTTTATAGCTTTTCCAAGCATCGGGAAATTCAGTCATCAAGTCTCTTTGCTCCGTTACAAGCAACCTAATATCAGCAATTTTTACTGACGGGTGCAACGTATCCGGTAAACCGAATTGATTGAAAATCAGTTTTTCGATGCGTTTTTCAAGCACTTTGTACTCTGGCAGTAATTGCTTTAGCGGAGAACTTACGTCACCTAATACGCTTTCCGCTGCATCATGAAGTAATCCTTGCAGCGCATATTCCTTGCTGACATTGTGACTCACCAGCACGCTGTGTTGAGCTACTGAGTAGAACTTCTTGGAGTGTCCAGTGAAACGGCAGATATGGGATAAGGCATGCGCAATGTCTTCAATGGTGATAACGTTCTTTGACGTATCAATAAAATTGAAGAGATTGCCTGTAGCGGTAAGGATTGATGGTGACAGGTTCATAATAGCTACTCTTAATAAGCGATAATTCAACTTATCATTTTTTGCAATTCTGTCTATTTTGGCGCACTAAATAACCTATCCAGAACATAGCCAAGAAGCCACTACTCATTATCATGAATATCCATTTAGACCATCTAGGATTTGTAATCATCACAGCCGGTGCAGAATTGGCTTCTGATGCGTAATTAGACTTTACTTCGTCTAATGCCACTTGGAAGATAAATGAGCTTAGCCATTTATTTGTGAGTGCCTGGCTTGGTATTTTGTGCGCATCAAGGTCTGTTTTGACGAGTTCAATGTAGCCTGCAAAATTTTTATTCACATTCTCTTGTTTTGCCGATGCTGTAATAAACTCATGTAATGCTATTTCTTGATTCTGTATTGGTGTCCCGTCATTACTTTCCTGCAAGTAACGGTGTGCATGTGTTGCTGTAATGAACATTTCAATTCGCTGGGTTGAAGCGATTAACTCAGTTGCAAGACTCTCTTTTGCTTTAGTAATAAATACGGATATCGATGTAAGAAACACCAGTCCAGCTATAAATGCGGTTAGTTTAATTAATCGTGAAGTATTCAAGATATAGACTCCTGTTGACAGGCCTCTATTCTCTTACGAAATTTAGTGACGGGTGATTAAATATAGCGAAAGATTAACTGTATTAAACAGTTATTGTTGTGACACGGAAACTGTCATTTGAAGTAAATCATTAATCCAATAACTGCAATTAACACTAAAATTACAATAGCGCAGTTCTTTATGATCTTATTTTTCTGTACCAGATGTTCTGCTTTTAGGCTGTCAATGATTTGTTGATTATCGCGGTTCTCTAGCGTATGCAAGACAGTTAGATTGTTGATATTGTCTTGATATGACGTGAGCATTTCTCTGATATGCGTACCAGCTGCAGTAGGAGTATTGGCAGAATAATCGCAGACCAGTTCTAATAAAGTACTATCCTGGCTATGTCCTAATCCTAAAATGCGGTACCCACTACTTTTGGAAAGCGCAGTAATGACGCTCATGTTATTGAAGGCCTCAAACTGGCTGTCGTCACCGCCGCCTCTTATGACAGCGATAATGTCCGCTTTGTGATTAGCACTTTCGATCGCGCGCACGATTTCAAGTTTGTTGGTCATATCAATTGCTATTTTTTGCACCAATACCCTGCTTTTGATTTTCTTCAGTTCATTGCGGAAATCATCTTCGACTTGCGATGAACGTCCTGTAATCAATGTGATTTTGATTTCATCTTTGAATGGGAAGGTATTGCGGCCGGCATTGAGCGCACGTATTTTTGAGAGTGATGCCTGTTCTTGTCTGTGTGAATCAATTGCAGCTGGTGAATCAGTCGCTTGTATTCTTGAGACATCGATTCTGAATTCAAGCCGGTTATTGGTGTAATTGTCGAGCTTGGTTTTAATTATCCCAAATACGGTGACGTATTCGCCGCCAGAAAGCTTCTCAGCTTCTATTAGGTCCTTTGGTATGTCGAGCAGGATAAATTCTTGTTGATCTTTTAGCTTAATACCATAGTGATACCGGTACTCTGAAGGTGCTGCTTTAATATCTCCTAATACGCCATCGAGTTCAATCAATAATTTTTCTATAGTGAACGATTTGCGGACGGAGCTGGTGATGTGTTCTTGAATTAACTGGTTTGTTGATTTTATTGTTTGTTTCATGCGGAACCTAATGTCTTGTCTTGATTTTATAGGCCATTTTACCTTCAGTTCGGATGACAGGGAAAAGTGGTGTTTGTTCTACGGCTCTAGTCTTTGGATTGATTGGGCAACTGGCCACTGAGTAAGCCTCATCAGTGTGAATGTGAATTGAAATGACTTCTTGTCTTTCTGGGTGTTGGCTGGGTTCGTACAAGCTTGGTGGAGATGCCCAAGCTTCCATAATTTGTGCAACAACTGGGAATTGTTTCAATAGCGATCCGATTATTCGCGGGATTTGGGTTAGATGTTCCTCTTCTACTAACAGGACATTGACTTTTTCTATTGCGCCATCTTTGAAGTTGAAGCCGATGATTTCATGATTGACGGCGCCTGTTTCGTGGTAAGCCATAGCAGCTAATCCGTATAGAGCTTCATAGGCGACCCCAAAAGGATCTGCGCCTAACATTTTTGCTTTAGCTTCGTCGATTAAAGCTTGTTTATTATAATTCTGGTTACTCATCTAGGCCTCAATTACAAGCTGCAGCTACTAGATGAATAATATTACATAACTTATGTCTATTTAAGTCCTTTAGTGCATATTTCTATTACTTTGTTGCATGTTTCTACGTCAAACATGCCAATATGGCAATCGTCAGTAGATATTTTTAGGTTTTTGGCAAGCAATCGGTATGCATGCACGCGCGCCATTGTTCTATTCATCCAGTAAGGATCAAATACGGCGTGCGCACGCATTTTAGCATCGCGTAATTCAGCGTTGGCTAATCTGCCTAATGGCTCAATGGTATTTGGATGACAACCCACATAAGCTTTACACGGTCGGCATAGATAGAACTTTTTGTGGGCTAGATCCTTGCGGTGTGGATAAACGGCTAAACCATCTACTAATTCTGAATCGTTTGAACAATACGGGCACTCTGGGGCTATAGGCATGCGGCTTCTTTGGTTAGTGTTTCGTAACGGGCGATAATAGATTCTGCGTCTAAATATCCAACTTCAATACCTACTGCAGCAGAGACATCACGGCGTACTTTAGCCAATAGCTCTGCCTCTTCATAGGTAGGTACACATGTCGGCCACCCTTTGGTATATAACAAGTGTTTCGGAATATTCTCTTCAGCTTGACGTCTAGCCTCGCCTGCTAATTTTGCTTTATTCAAGCGTGATTTTGTTTCTTGAGAGAGCAAATGCGGCGCCACGTCCCCTAACCAGCTATTACCTTGAAATGCATAAGTGGATTGAATTTCAAGGTCTACCATTAATCGATAGATATCCTGATTGTCTTCACATGACGCGGATGCTAGTAAATCGCTCTTTGAACCCATGATGCAAAACGCACATGACACTCTAGAACTGCCATATTTACTATAGGCCTCATGCAATGGATGATTCTGCTCTTTGAGATAACTGAATACCTCATCGGTAGACCAGGTAATAATCGGGTTCCAGTTAAGCCCGTAACAGCCCCGGGCAGACAACTTATCATTCTTACTAGCAATAGGCATTTTCGCGCGCGCTGCGCTTTCAGCATGACGGACGCCAGTAACGGATAAAATCTTCTGCTTCGGAAATCTTTTAGTCAGTTCTGCACAGATTAAAGTCGTTTTTAATTCGCTAGTACAGAAGCGCATGCTAGGTGTAGACCAAGGCAATATCAGTTTTACGCATTCAAGATTGGCATATCGCGCTACATTATTTTTCCAACGTGTTTGCCAACGGTCGAGCATGTCACCTGCTTTACGTTTTACTACAATTAATTCCCAACCTAAGCGATCTGCGATTAACTGGCATTGCGGCATCGAATCTTTCCATTCCACCCTTCCCAAATCGCTGTGGATCAGACAACGTGGACCTGTATGCCCAATCTCATTGAGATAATCATTTAACCGTATTGCCGCGCAATTTCCATCTTTTCCACCACTGATCGCCGCCGCCACAATGCAATCTTCACTAAGCATACTGTCAACTTCAGGCGTGGTAGACACCTCGTAGTCAAATGATAATATGATATTTTTTATCATATTATCATCAGGGAATAAGGCAATCTGCGCTTTCTTAAAAAGCTGTTCGTTTGGGTAAAACTGGATAGTTGAGACTGACATCGAGTTGCCTATAACAAGCTACGCAATGCACGATTAATGACACTGTGTGTGATGCTAGAAAGCGCAAATCCACTAGCCCTACTCGTCATATTCTCGCTGTGTTGTTCGTTGTATTTAGTGCCACCATATTTTTTGTAAGCTTTAACCCAGTCAGTGGCGATTGCTTTTTGCGCTTCGGCTAATGGCACTTCACCACTACACACCAGGTTTCGTAATTTCAGCTCTAACTCGTCTTTATGATCGGCATCAAAACCACTAGTACGCGGCTGCGGCCATAGATTACGTTCATCTCTAGGATTGCCACCAATACTTAAAGGTATTAGATGGTCCTCTTCGTAGTGTGAAGGATTCGTGTCGCTGTATTGATATTGCTTGATCTGATATTTTTTTAGTTTGTTTGTATAGTTCTGTGGCGGCCTAATAGTCTTGGTATATCCCTTCACGCAAATAGTCTGCTGGATATTAGCCTGTGTCACGTCAGGATTGATAGCGCCCGGCGTTAGTTCTGGTAGTGGTAAATCACCAGCGATTGCGCTCAAAGATAAGCATGCAAGTGAAGTAACAATAATTAATTTAGTAAAGAGTTTCATAACTTTCCTTTTGAAAATGAGTTTTAGTTGTTTTGTGTAACAGATTCAAGTAAATGCACATGGTCATCACATGAACTGCAAACACCTAAACCCGCGTCATAATCGACAGCTAACCAATGGCATGGCGGCAGATGCTCGGTGACGCATGCATGCACGTCTGTACACCCGCAACCGATGCAAGTCGCTACCGAGCCATCGCCATATTGTTCAAGGGTTTGCAGCATATTGATAATCGCTTCTGCCTGCTCACCGTAAGCATGCAAGAAGGCCTCAATAGTTCTGCTCCCAGCTTCATTAGCAACCGGCAGCCACTCAGCTGATTGACATTTGTTGTTTTGGACAAAGGGGACAACCAAATCAAAATAGTTTTCGCTATCGATTTGAATGAATCTTGTATTTTTGATCTCTATATTGCTTGGTTGCAATAAATGATGATTTACATAATTGATTAGATGCTCAATGCAATTGGTGACGCTAGCGCCATTGTTCTCAAAGCTATTTTCAGCGAGCAATACCAGTGGTGGAACGCCATCCGAATAAACAGCGCTGATATAGATGCCATTACCAGGCTCTATGACTTGGATACCGCCTAGCTTTAAAGCTGCTACGCTAGGAACATTTACTTTTTGTGACCAGAACATGGTGTTTACCTCTAATAATTTATAAGTTCATCTTACTGATTTTTACGATTTGTCAATTCCAGCTTAGCTAACATCGATTGCATAGACTTCGACCGGAGCTGTCCCGAAATGTGGATGCGTGATGGTTTCAATCACATATCCCTTCCATGGCTTTACTATGCGCAGATGAGTGTCTTCCCGCCTTGGATATGCTCTGGTTAGAATGATGTTGTCGTATTGCCTGTTTTCGAGTTTTTTGTGCCAGTACTCATTACATAATCTGTACTCTTTGGTTTTTTGACCGGACTGTATTTGGTCGAAATAGACATATTTCAGAGGGATGATTAAATTCATTTCTTAATCTTGATGACGGTAGCGAGATTTACGCTTACCGGCTACACGTTTAGGTAGTAGCGCCGACATAGATTGAATAGCGGTCTCATCAGACATTAGACTAATAATTGGCTTAAATGTATCTTCCATGCCTAGCGCGCAAAACACTTTCAAATAATAGCCAAATTGCACTGTCGTAGAGCCCTTCTCTATTTCTACCATCGTATTCATGCCTATGCCTACCTGACTGGCTAAATCAGCTTGTTTCATCTTGCGCGCACGTCTCGATACTGAAACTGCATGACCTAATGATTCTCCGATCAAAGCGATTTGTTTATCCATTTTCTTGCTCCGTTTTGAAGTTTAAAACTTCAATTTCAGGATTTGAGATTTCTAACAATATGTCGCCGTGGCAAGCCAGTGGTGCACAAAAACAAATGAGGTTTTTGCCAACTAGCTCTTCTTTGGCTGCAGCTATCAACTCTGGGTGTTCGTTTAAGTAGGCTCTATACTTCGCAATCACTTCGGCTCGATTGCCATGCTGATTGATGATGAAAGGATTTCCCCACTTGCTACCGCGTCCTATATAGACTGAATTGCTCTGTGGATTTAGCACATGGTGCTTATTAAATACTTTAGGTTTATTTACTTGTATTTCTGCGGGCTTATTCATGATTTATTTCCTGTTTTGCGTTTAATTCAGCGACCAACCAACTAGGAGGATTGACTCTGTGGAAGCGAACTGTTTTCCAGTACTCACGTGCTTGTGCACGTACCGCTTCTCGATGATAGCGCCAGCCAATATCTGATTGTTTTCTTGCAAGGACACCAGTGGTTGCCCATTTAATGATCGTTCCTGCAGTTACGCCAGCCTCATGGGCCGCATCGCTTAGTCTTAACCATTCATCATTGAAATGGTCTTTTTTGACTGGGTTATTCTTTGCTTCTTTAAGTTTTTCGAACATGCGCTCAGTAATATAGACGCGACGACCATCCCAGTGTGTTTTCACGACTTTAATAACGCCGTCAGCTATGCACTCTTTAACCCACTGTACGGTTGAACCTAATGCTACTGCAGCCTCTTCAATGGTATATCCTTCTTGTGATTGAAGTCTTTTGATGACCGCCTGCACGGTAGATAATGGGATACCTTCTGCCTTACGCCAATTCACACCCTCTAACAGAATGCGGAATTTAGGAATTGATACGCCCACTCGTTTTGCAGCTTCAGCTTCGGAGAAACCGACATTCGACCGGAGATTCGCGCATTGATAGCGCGATACATAAACTATTCCTTTTTGTGCTCCATCTTTACCGACGACTGTTTTAAGTGTGCCATCTGCTATGTAGCCATTTAACTCGGATTCACTAAATAAATAGATGCTCTGTGCGGTTGGTATAGCTATCCATGACTTCTCATTTTCACCAGTTGGGCATTTACGAGCAATCCAGCGTGTCGCTTCAGTTTTTGAGATATAGGTGACTCGGCCTTGTTTTGTTGATTCTAGTACACCGTTATCTATGGCTCGTTTAACGAAACTGATTGAGCGCAATGACTTTTCAGCTAGCTCTTGCATCGTGAACCCGGGATTCCACTCTCTTGTTAAATGTCTCTTGGCACCGTGTTCTAGTGGTGGATAGCGTTTCTCGTAGTCTGCATAAGACTTAGGCGCACCCTTTTCACCCCAAATTTTGGCGCATGTTTCACACGATTTCGGATGTTTCCGGCTACCCCATAACTTGAATGTCACCCGTAAATTGTCTTGTAGAGGTTTGCCATGCCATGGCATTGGTCTTCCAGCACGTCTGTCAGCCAGCATCTTTTCAGCGACTTTGCTATCGATAAACCAAGTGCCGAACTGAGTATTTGGACCTTTAGTACCATATGGGTTACAGCGCACAGCAGTTGGGATGTGTCCCATTCTTGCAAATTCAGATAACTTGTCGCTTTTGATCGCCAGTGCGTCTTTTATTGTGCTTAGTTGTACATAACCTGCGGGCGGAAACGTTCTCTTTGCTTTCCATGCTTTCCAAACATCGTGTGGAATCACCCATAATCTGCCAACACGCTTGGCCTTGATTTGCTTGTTATGAATCATTTGATTGATGATCGCAATCGAACCGATTTCACGGCCAGCAGCAGATGTTGTAATACCACCCAGCACATCTCTGGTTTGCATACCAATTTTATTGGTTCTAACTTGTATTGAGTTAGTGCTGCGCTCTGCAGTCATATCACCAGTGATTTCTCTTAGGCGATTGGTCAATACAACTGAGATTTCAGCAGGACTTAATCTGCCTACAAGACTGGCAAGTAATGCCAAATCTACGGCGTTCCAGATATATTTATGACCGTATTTTATGGGTACAGGCCATTCTTCATCAGCAGGTAGACGACCGTGGTAAAGGGAAAATAACTCGCTAAATTCTTTACCTTTAGTTTGTTTTTTGCATGCGCCCAGATTGCGTACGCGCTCTACGTCTTTTTGTGATTGGCCAACAACTGCAGCAAGTTCAAAGCATTTCGCTTTACTGCCATGCTCAATGACAAACTCTTCCCAGCTGATTTTATCTGCCGTCTCCATTATGCTTTGGCTTCTAATTCATCTTGCAAGGCACGTGAGCCTGATAACATTTGTTGTGAAGATAAGCCCGCTATAGCGCCTAAGAAATTAACTACTGGATCTGTCAATGCTGTAAGACGCTCAGTAGGTATTTCACTCATAGCACGGTTCCACTGGCTGAAAGTGGTTGGTAGCGTACGTTTAATGGCTTTTGCTTTTGGTGCTACGTTTTCCAATGCTTCTGCCATAGGCATTTTAATCTTTTCAACACCACGGCGGCTTAGGCAGAAAAACTCACCAGGTGCGAGTGAATTCAAGTCACTAAATTCAATTTTAGATGCTTTGAATTGTGGTGCTAAACCAGCCCATGCTGTCGCATCTTCCTGACAACCGATAAAGGTTAGGTTTTTATTGGTAAAAATAGATCTGTGAAGTGAGCCGGTGTAACGTGTTGCCGTCACAAACAAATCTAGTGAGCGTTTGCGGCCGCGTTCTGCGAATTGATTGATAATGTCTGCAGCTTCACCAATGTCATTTTTTCTTTTTCTAGTAGCGCTAAAGATTTGGCCTTCATCAATCACCAAAAATATAGGTTTACGGTGTTCATCAGCCGCTTCTAGGATGATTTGACCGAATGGGATAAATTCACTTGCGTCCTTTGCGGACACTACAATAATCGGCTCCTTACGATGTGCTAGCTTTTCGCGTAAATCTTCCGGATTGTCTACCGCATCGCCGTATAATGATTCAAGCTCACCTTCAGGATCAATCAGTACGCTGACCCAGCCTTGTTTAGATAATTGTTCTGCAATCAGTAAACCCGCATTGGTTTTTCCGTTTCCCCTCGGGCCGACTGCGACAGCAAGTAAACCAGTTGTCGCATATTCAGATAGCTCTAGCGGCGCGCCACCAAGCGCTAAGGTTGCGGTCATCATTTCAGTACGTTGTATCACGGCATGTTTCATGATTATTCTTCCTGTGCTTGAAGTACGATGTCTTTAAGCACCAATACTTGTTTATGGTTAAGTGAATAGACGATAGCGAAGTCGTTGATTGTTTGTTCGGTAATGAGGTCTAGTACACCATCACGTTGAGCTTTACCTAAGAGTTTTCTCAGGCTAGCCCAATCATACCCACCCGCTGGTGCCGCACTAGAGCCTTCACCGATTTCAGCATAGAGTTGCGCCATTGTATAAAGACTGACATCTGAGCCTTTGTCAGCTTCTAGTCGTTCATTGAGAATGTTGAGTAATTGTTGTGCCGGCATGTACCCATGTACCTTTTTGATCATGGATTTTTCAGCTATTGTGAACTGTTGGATTTCAGTAGCTTGTGGGTGTGAAATTGTGGAAATGTTGCTAGCCACTAGTCCAAATGTTTCTGTGGTTGCCTCACGACCTTTAGCTGTTGGCCAGTACCAGTGTGTTGTTACATCATCCTGACGTCTACGTGTAGTCAGTACATAACCATCAATTGCGAGACTATCAAGATAATGGGTGATAGGTAAACTGCCGCCTTTTACATTGATATGTTTTTCAATCGTATCTAACTTAACTGCAGCATTTGCCGTTGCGTTATCAATAAGCTGAAGAACTTTTAGTTTTATCGCCCCGGAAACTTGGGCATTATTGCTAGTTTGTGCGATTGCTTGTAAGGTCATTGCCTTCCTTTCAAATCTAAATATTGGCAGTAATAACTTTTTACATAGCAATGTTCATACTGTGATTAACTTTGCTATAAAGGTAATTGCTGTTCTTAATACCAAGATACAGGATTTAAAAATATGTCAAATCTAGGCAAAAAAATAGCGGCTGTAGCCGCTAGTGTGAGATTTCTAAATTGATTAGTTAAACCATTCTGGATGGTACTTTCTATCAGCTGCTTTCACTTGGTCAAGTATATCTTTCAGTTCCAATGCATCTAATGCGGTGTTGTTCCCATTTGGTCCAACATAGAAAGGTCTGAGTGTTGCATAGCCTGTTTGTTTATTTGGATATCGAATCACAACGAAGTGCCCACAATCGCGCATTTTGTTAGCGAGCTCCCATGTCTTGGTTGTCCCCGAATAAGCTACTGCAGCACAGCCAAGCATTGATTGCCAGTCTTCATTGTCTTTCTGGGCGGCGCCACTAGCAGCCATACCAATAAATTGACATGCTGTTCTTTGGATTTGACCTTTGCGCTTATCTGATTCATTTGAGGCTGATTTAGATAAACTAATAAAATCATCTTTCTGTACTGAGCACATCCATAACCAATTGCTCTCTTGATCCCACACATAGACAAATGACTGTGGGCCTACTAAAAGTTCCTGCGCTAGTACTTGTGCATTCCAACCGTTAGCTTCAAGCACTGCAGTAGCTAAAATAGCATTGGTTTTAACAAAATGATGATTAAAATTATGTGGTGTTGTCATACTTATCCTTTGATTGATTTGTATGAGTTATTATCCAGTTTTAGGAAACGATGCAACTTTTGTGGGGTATATACACTCTATGCTTGGAAGAGAGATTGATATACTAATTTGATTGGTATATTGAAATATTTAGATTTAAGTGTATAATTTCTCTCAGGTCACAAGCTTTTCGTCCCGCAACCGGTCAGTAGAGTCGGAACATGCCGTGGAAAGTTGGTGGCCTTTTTCATTTCTGAAACGCTTCCCATCTCAAGTAATTAAGTTGTTTCCAGCGCACTTCAGCATTCCCCTGCTTGTAATAAACCGATGCTACATTATTGTAAAGATTTGTACGTCCACCTAGTTGCTTATTCGGGTGAATTGCAACAATCAAAGGTTCATTCAGTTTATTTATTTCATAAGAGAGTAATACAGAGCCGTCAGGCGCGTCATTACTGTTTGTATTATAGATTGCCTTTGGCGACTCAATAAATTTGTATGTGCGCTCTAAAACTGGTCTTGTAACACCATGGTCAAAGAATGATTTGTCGATTACTTTACCGGTAATGGCAATCGGTAATTGACTATATCCATAATGCAACAGAATATCTGGGGTTGGACCTAGCGTTAGAATGAGAGAGTGATTTGTAAGTTTATTTGCTTCATAGCCATCCATCATGGATTTGAGCATGAGCTGCAGCGCAGCCTTATAATTAGGATCTTCCAACTTCTACCTACCTGTGTTTATTGATTATTATTCGAAACGCACAGGCTGTATATTACCTCTTTTGTCCTTTACTACGACCGTAGACGCGAGTTTATCGTGAAAAGCTTGTTTTTTGCTATCCCAAGCAACCCACAAAATTCCGAGTCCTAATGGGATGATGGAAACGATATACCCAAAGTAACGACCAAGTGATTGACCTACTGTGAGTGCGTTTCCAGTTCGCTCATCGAGTACTTTGAGTGAAAGTGCCATCTTACCAGGCGTTGCTGATTTAGTTACCCAGAAGACCACCGTTGCAGCTATTGGCAATACCCATTCGATTAATACTTGGATTGGAGTTATACCAATTGTGTCATCTAGGTATTGATGTCCATATATTGCATATAGGATTGGCCATGTAATCATCACTAGTAAAAGCGTATCAATCAATGTTGCGGCTGTACGCGCCCAAAAACCTGCATATTCATAGTTGTTTTCTGTCATTTTTATGCTTTCTTAATAGATTTTACAGCTTCAGTTGCAGCCGCTGTTTTAGCGCCCTGTTTGTTGTTTGATAAGCCGATAAAAACTTGCTTTATACCAAAATTGATAGTGAGTTTACATTCAAACTCTGGTGGATCTATCGTAATCTGATTCATTGCATATTCAGGTAAGGCGTATTTATTCTTCTGCGCCAATTCTTGGATATATCCGACTGGATTGGAAGAAATATTCTGACTTGGTTCGCTTTTTTTATCGGATTTCGGTGCAATCTGTCTAAGTTCTTTTAATAAACCCTTGGCCGCGATTGATTCAGCTTCTTTTTTGGTACCAGCATTACTTGAGCCGGCCGAGTAGCGCTTACCATTAATTTCTATGTAGGCGGACGCTTCAAAGTTCATTGAATGTGATGGACCTCTACCAGATGATTCGAATATAGGAGTAGGCCATCTAAATTTCTGGCAAAGCTCTAATAGTTCGCCTTTGTGGTTAATATTTTGAGTGTGCGCTTTGTGTTGGGTAGAATTATCTACATCATCAACTGGTAATTGCATCAATGAACATACCAGTTTAATAGCAGCCAGTTTTTCTGCATCTTTTTTCTTACTACCGTCAGCAGTAGCTTCGTGATGATTGCCTTCTTTATCAACGAGCGAAGCTTTAGTTGTGAATGACGTTAATTCCCCGCTTGTAATGGCCTTCCAATCTTTAACGAATTCTATTGAAGACGCATGTTGTAGCAAATGCATAGCTTTAGATGAATTGCGTGCCAACCAGCTCGCGAACTTAGACGCCAATTGTTCGTTAATGAGAGATCGTTCAATATCAGTCATTAACACGTCTGCAGCTTTATCTGAAAGTATGTCCATATCCATACGTCTCATCAATTCTTCAGCCAGAATCTCAGGCATTTCACCAGCTTGTGAAGATAGCTTTATTGCTTGCGATAGCTCATGTTCTGCAAGTCGCTTTAGATCACCGTTTTCGATAGCTCTATTTGCAGTTTTTTGAACAGTAACCTTAAAACCTTCCGAACGCTCAAGCTTTCTTCGTTCAATGGCTTCGTTGAGATCATTTGACATAACCCTCAACTCTTCCAATGAGTACGGAAACTCTTCCTTATTCAAAAAAGCAAGTATCTGTCTAGAATTTGCAAGGTCTGCATAGCGTCTCAATGGTGAAGTCATGTGCAGATAGTAAGGTAAATTTAAACCATAATGCCCAGTCACAGTGGATGCATAGCTAGCTTTTCCGGCAATTGCTTTGAACTGTTCTTTTACTGTTTCTTCATCGTAATTTTTTGAATTTAACCAACCTTCAAGTGTTTCAACTAGAGATTCAGCTGATGGTGCTGCATTTTTCGGTTGATGATTTCTATACACGCCTGGTATATCGTTTTCAATCATATAGCGTGCGACTAAAGTATTGGCCAGAATCATCATCTCTTGAACGATGATATTGCCTATAGTCTCTTCAGGACTTTTAAGTTGTCTGATATTCCCCTCTTCATCCGTCATAATAAGGCGCGCCATATCAAATAATGCCATCGCACCATGATTTCTACGTGACTGAAGTAAGGCTTTAGCTATATTGGCTGATAGCGCCAGCATCTCTCTGGCTGGGTGCTCAGTATCACTGAGTATTTTAGTTATTTGGTCGTATGATATTTTATGAGCAACCTGTATCTTGTCTGCGTGGATTTGAATCGATTGCGTTTCTAAATCCGCAGAGAGGTTTATTTCAAGTATTAGTGCATTTCTAGCCTTACCAGCATTTAAACTCGCCTGGTCTTCTGAGATATGCACAGGCAGCATCCTTCTGACGGCTTTGTCTCTGATATACGCAGTTGCACCAGCCAATCTTGCTTGTCGGTCTTCTGTGCTATCAATTTGGACCTGTTTTGCTGGGTTGGCGATCGCAATCATGATCGTATAGCCACTATCTGTTTTTGATACGTGAATTGCATCATCTATATCAAGAGTCGTTGCGCTGTCGATGGTTACAAATGGAATAGATATAAATTGTTGTTTAGTAGCTGTCATTGGCTGCTCATTTTCTTATGTAACTGGCCAAGGCCTGGTAATTTCGATTTGGGGGTGCACTCGCTAGAAAATCATCAATTCCAGCCTTAGTTTTAATAACAGTCTGCATAAATTGATGTTCTTGCTCTTTATGCTGGATGATAATTTTCATCTCATCATCTTTAGCTATAAGGTTTTTAATTGCAGCTAACCCTGCTGGGTTTTGTTCATAGTGATAGGTGTAATTGGCTTTACCTTTAACCCAACTGTAGTTGTGTATCAGCAAGTCGCCAGTGAGCTGAACATGCTCATATTCAGTTTTAGTAAGTGAAATATCTGTTTTCATGCCATCGTACTCAATCCATGCATGCGAAGTCATGATGTGACCTGTGCCGTCATTCACATACCCAACAACTGGAGTCACTTCAATACCTTTCTCTTCGCTGAGATACCGAGCTAGGAACATTGCAAGTAAATAACACGCACCAGTCATATTAAGCTTTACCACAATATTTTCATGCGCACGTAAAGCCACATCAGCGATTGTCTTTTTTGCTTCGTCATCGAGTGATAGCCGCCAATTTTGGTTTGCGGATTTTAATGCGTCGATTTCGTTTTTTCTTATTTTTGCCTGTCCCATTTTAATGATTATCCTGTTAGTTAAATTGCTCAAGGTCAACAGGCGCGATTAACCAATCTTGCTTGATGTTTTCTAACATTGTACCGCGAGTGTCTTCCAAGTCTGCAACACCCTGCGCATCGCTTCTAGTCATTTCCTGAAGCTCAAGTTGCTGTACTCGCACTTCGTATTGTTGATCAGGTTCCATGCTCATAATTTGATCAATTGGATCACACATATATATTCCTAATTAGCTTGCGATATATTGTGTTTATTGGGGTTGATGCCCGGGCGCATGTGATTATGCAATCCTAGTTTAGATGCATGCCAGTTGAGACAGGCGGCTGCAGTAGTAATGATGTGGTGCAGTACTATCTCAGGATTTATCTCTGGTCTGATTGCTTTACCTGCTAGATAGCCGATTAGCCAGAACCAATCAGTGTCTTCTTTACCGGCGTCATGTTCTGACCCCCAACGGTCGCGCTGATGTAGTGCCTCTTTTTCAACGGCATCTAAAAATGTAGCTATTTCTGGTGTGTTAATGGCTCTGTACTTATCTGCGAGTTCTTTTTCAGCCAGATAATCTGCATAGTTCACGAATTCACCTGTTGGACTCTCAATTAATTGCCCATTGGTTTCTTGCTCAGTAAATCTTTTTACAATACTCATATTCGCTCCTGATAATATGGATTTATCATCACATTTATCTTGAATTGCGCAATTATAGGCATCAATAAAACGTAAAAAAGGCTTCAAATGTCTTTAGCATCTAAAGCCTGTGTTTAATCAAATTGAATTATTCAATCGTAGGTGCTGTGTATAACTCATAACCAATCCAAACAACCAACAATACAACAATCGCTATTGCCCACATACAATTCCTCTCTTAGTTAACTTACATATCCAAGTATAAAGATTGATTTAATTTGTCAAATCTAGCTGTTGCTATCGAAAAAAATGCCGAGGGAAATGACATAACCCTCGGCGCAAACTAGCGTAAGGTAGCGCTAGCATCATTGGAGATAGTACGATTGAACTATGTCATATAAAAATAGCTCTTGTGATTACAAATAACTGGTGTTTATTGATTGTTTTCAGTACTAGTGATTATTAAAGGGCTTTCCAATGTCATATCACATTGAGAAGCCCTCTACTACCCGAAGGTAGAGAGGGATATTGCTATTTTGGTTTAGGCCCAGGTTTCTTACGAATCTTGTACCCAAATCGTTTCCATACTTCTGTATTAACCGCTAAAGGCGTAGCACGGCCAGTTTTCACGTTGATGAATCCACCGTGGAAATTGATATGACCTTGCCTGAAAAGCATACTCAACAAGTTAAGCCCGTAATCTGCTACAGACTTATTGATGAACAAAGATTGCTTATCTAACGCTTCAGCTAGGCTACACGAAGGCCCATCATCTTGATCTTCTAAGGCTGGATTAATGCTGTCAGGGAACAATTCACCTACATGAGGTAAATCGCTTTCTGTTTTCTTACCCCAAGTAAGCTGACCCAGGATAACTTGACCATCATCTTTCCTGTTACCAAAATCTAGGTAGTAACAACCTCTGAATGTCTTGATAATGTCGGCCCTAGCCTGTCTGTTATCTACACAGCCAATGACTATATCGGTGCTATCAACATTAGTATTTTTAGTGATACGTTTAACTTGTGCCTTCCAGTTGGTTCCGAATAACATATTTGCACGATTGATCAGAACTACGGCTTTAGGCAAACCAACATCTGAAGGGGCAAATTTCTGCCTCCCGATATTTGCTTCCGAAACCATATCATCGTCGTAACACGTTACATCTAAACCGCCCGGATGACCCAATGCCAGCATAGACAAATGCAAATCCATCAGTCCTGTAAGGACGTGTGAACCTGTACCGCCTGCACCAATTACAGTCACTCTCACTGTACCATTTACTAGTTTTGAGGCGATTTTATGCATCATTCGCCCCTTCACCAGTATTCTTGCACGGTAACTCAATGAAATAACCGTTGGCACATAAGCGCATTCTCATCGTCGGGGTGTCTGTATCGACATTACCAACTACGATTGCAATTTTTACTTCAGTGCGATCGTCATCATTGTCCTGAAAAGAAAAGAACGCATGCCCTTCTCCATGTGAATGGATATCGGCAATTAAATGCTCTCCATCTTCAAGTACTGGACACTGATATGTGATTGACCCACTAGTCGCATCATCTGCAACAAGCATCTCGAATCGCATCTCTGCCGTGTTCTCATCCCAAATGAACCATGCTGCACATTCATTCGGAAGATGATCACGCGCTTCCTGCAAAAACTGCTGCAGAAAAGCTTTTGGCAAAGGACCAAAGTTAAACTGCATTTTTTCTTCTAACTTACCATAAGGCATGCTCACGGTGTGTTGCTGTGCTAATGGAACACACAACTCCAACCATGGGCGTTTCACCTGCATCCATAGGCCATCGCTGGCGATACAGAATCGGTGACCTGACTGCTCCAGTTGCTCAAGTTCAGAGAACTTAGGAACCATTACGCTTGGAGTAAGCGTTTGTAATGCTATGTCACGCTTATCCATTATCAGACCCCTTGATAAAATTATTAAAGACTTCACCCAATGTGGCTTTGAATGGAACTAAAGCTTTCTCAGGAAATTTTTCTAAAGCACCAGAAATGAGTTGATTCCATAACTTGTACGGACCACCCGGATGTTTTACTAACTTATTCCGCCCATGAATATTGATGTGAGTGAAATAGCTTCGGAAAAACGCATCTTCAAATGCTTCTGTCGATGCTGGACTGACTATTTTCGGTACCGTGATGTTGCCTGTACATATCTTTCCGCCTTCCCACACATTCAAGAATGGTGAAACAAACAATGGCGTTGTCACGTCAGGACGCTCGTTCAGCTTATGCGCAAAAACATACCAACCATCATTGCCTACTAAAAACACTAGGCCTGGTATATCTACACTTGCACTTACTTCACCGCCAAACTCATCACTTTTAAACCACATTGGCTTTTTACCCGGCAAGGTATACCAAACCAGATGCTCTCGGTCGTAAGATAAAATATTGCCTGGTAGGATAGTTCTCTCAAACGCTAGACTTGGGTTCAAATCTGCGATGAGTTCACTTAAAGCGATTTTAGAAGCTGGTTTACCTGCCCCAATATATGGTTTTGATAAATCATCATTCATGTACTCTACTTCGTGCATGGAAACAAAACTGATTTTCTGATTGCACTTGTATAGCAATATTGCCGCAGAGAGCTGCGTGGCAGACTCACCAACACTGCAGGTGACTTGAATTGCCATAATTTTTTTCCTTTCATGGTTATTCCGGGTCCCCGATTAATTTAATCAGTCGCTCGATATTTTTAAGTTGCTCAAACCCATTGCTAATTTCATCCATCCAAACTTTCAATTGCTCTGTTTGATATGGAATGGCACAAAGAGTCAACGTTTCTGTATAGCCTTCACCAACTTGAGAACACTCATTGAGATAGTCATCTACGAGCCTTCGTGACATATCCCCTTCTGCCCAATGCAAATAAAGACTGTTATAAACAGGCGTTATTGATAGAGACATCCCGGGAATACTTGCTTCTTTCAGTTTGATGATTGCTAACACAGCCTGGGCTACCTTGGCTTCTAGAGCTTCAGGATCGCCACCGGCAATTTCATTTAATTTCGCTTCGTCTAATTCCTGGTTAACTGCCGTTACCCATGCGGGGAAAGCATTTTTCCAGTCATTTGGACTTACGTAGTTACTTTCATCAAAATCTTCATCGTCGCCGTTATATTCTTTAACAGCTTCTATAAAGTCTTCTTGATTATCTTCACCGTACCACCAAGCATGAGGGGCTAAACCATCGCCTTGCCACGGTGTGTACACATTGAAAACGCTAGTACCAACCGTTGCAATCCAGTAATAAACTGTCTTACCAAGACCAGGCACTTTGTGTTCAAGCTCGGTTAGAACTCGGCCAATATAAAAAATTGGAATTTGGTTAGGATCTATTAAAAAATACATAGGACTGTCACCGCCAATCTTTCCCATCTCGACCGTAGTTTCATCGAAAGAGTCGTACATTAAGCTTTCGTAATGATTAATTTCAGGCCTAACTTCAACCTGAATATTAAACATTTCAATTTCCTTAGTATTTTTGTTCACCCATTGCTGAATGCCTTTTTTCACTAAGGTTTTTAAGTCACCTGACGTTTTTTCCTTGATATAGCCTAAATCCAATAAATTCAGAGCCAACCCAGCTAGATTCTTCGAATACACGCCGGTGCTGAACTCCGTTTTTATTTTTTCACTAAACCTTGGTAATGTCAGAACAGAATTGGAATGCTTGACGAAGCTGGCATAAGACGCCTGCCCGACCTGTCGTTCCGTGTCTTGTTTAGAAATTTTTCGATTATTTGAGAGACGCATTTCATATCCTCCATATCATAGGGAGCGGTGTTTCCACCACTCCCGTTGAAAAGGACATCGCCCCGACTCTGTTGTAACAGTTTCGTTTTGAGCGATGCCATACCTATCCTTTCGTACCTACTGCTTTACGAAATGAATACACCAATTGGTTACCTTTGGTTTCAGGTCCCTCTACACTTGCGGTTGCAAGCTCAGCATAAGTTGCTGAGTAGAGATCTCTTACATCTTCAGGTGACATATCGGCGGCTGGATCAGGAAGTGTCATGCCGTTGTATTTGAAAACACGTTTAAGTTTTTCTACTTGCATGTTATTCCCCTTATGCCCACAAGCTTTCACCAGTTGAGGCTGGTGTTTCTTCTGTTTTAGAGGATTCTGCTGTGCCAGTAGATGTTTCAACTACTACATCATCGCCACCAGCTGCTTCGTCATCGGTTTCCTCTTCTAAACTATCGCTTGATTCTGCTTTAGCGGGTTTAGCTTTGTCTGCCGGCTTCGCTGCCTTGCTGATTGCTGTGGTTGCTTTCTTTTGAGACTCTGACTTAGCAGCTTCTAAGATTGCGGACGTGTTTTCCAACTGCTCTGCTAATGACTGGTGTTTATTGACATAGCTACCAAGTACATTTGCAAATTCTGCATCAAGTTCGGCTGCTGTTGCAGTCAAACACAATGGCGTGCTTAATGTTGCAGCTGCGTCGCCTGTATCCTTAGACTTTGGCAATACCGTTACCGATAAAGTGTCGTCCTTGTTACTGGCTAATATCACTGTGACATTAGTACAATTTTTTAATAAAGCTTGTAATTGCGTAAACATTTTTTGGTTCTCCGTAAGTTATTACGAATAGCCATCCCCTTACGGGATTATGGCCACCCGTGGGGTTTAAAGATTTACTGCTTACTGCTGATAAAACATTACTTTTGGAAGCTTGCCTTGATAATCGAAACCATCAACGGCCAATAACGACTTGATCAAATCATCTTTCTTGCCTGTCATCAGTTTGGAATAATCCTTACCGATGAAAGCCTTCAGTCCGATTTCATCCATAACCACATCAATTTCTGATTTAGTCATAGTGTCCAAGTAGTCTTTGCTTAATTTCCAATGCTTTGCCATATCCACTTCAAGATAAGTCAAAATCTGACGTAACACACGTTCGTCTACAGCGTCCTCAATTGACGCAGTTAAACCCATATGCAACTTGGTTTTAGCTTCATCATTTGCTGACTGCAGCGTGTTAATTACATCGGCAAATTGCCCGGTCGATGATACAAAACTTGAACCGGTTAACTTGTTAAGACCTTGTGTCAGCTTGCTGCCGCTGATATTCCTACCTAAATCGCAGATACCTACTGCGAGCAGTACTATTTTATTTTTTTCAACATCGGCCATTAACTCTTTCACCATGATCTTGCGCCAAACTTTGACGCGGTACTCTTTGACTTTTGGTGAATCGGTAACCGTTGCTTTTGTTTCTGTTTTAACAGGTTTGGACGCTGATTTCTCTTTGTCTTTGTCTGTCGAAGGTTCTGATGCTTTTGGTTTCTCTGGCTCAGTTAACGCTTTCTCCGCCTTAATACGTGCTGCAACCTTATTGCTATTGCATCCTGTATCGAAACATTGATCACGATATACTTTACCAACACTGCCTGGTAGATCTGAGACAGCGGCACCAAAATTACTACAACCTCGGCAAGCTTTCGCTTGTTCCTCACCAACACCGGTTGCACCTTCAGCTACGATTTTAATCACGGTAAAGTTCTCGCCGGACTTAATCACCTTCACTGTAGGGAAGTCGTCTTTCAACGCTTCAACACGGTTGTTTAACTCAGCAGCTGTTTTCGCGTCATAACATGGACTGTTAGTGCAATGTCCATCACTGATCGCTTCCGCAAATAGCTGAGATTGGTTCGTAGAGTTGTATTGGCATCCTGCGCATTCCGTCTTGTCAAAGATGGCTGCAGCAAGTGATTTTGAGTGTTGTTGTAACTGCGATTTGAATTCTGCAACAGTTGGTAGAGCTGGTAATTTCAGAAGTTTCTCTAAAACTATATCCTGCTTTTCCTTTGGTGCAGTTGCAAAAAGTTCTGCAAGTCCAAGCGATATCAAACGTTTGTTCAAAGCATCACGTACTTTTTCAGAGCACTGCATCAAACTTAAGCGTTTCTCAAATGTACTACGTGTACAACCAAGACGCTTAGCAGCTTCTTCATAGTCACCGTTACACTCACCTAAGAGTTTGGCGGCAGCTTGTGATTCTTCCGCTGGACTCATAGCGGCTCGTTCAGTATTTTCAGTAGAGCTAGCTGCAGTTACTTGAACATCCGACATTTCACGGATAATAACTGGCATATCAAAATCTTCACCGAAAACATCTTTCGCAGCACGCCAACGGCGTTCACCGGCAACGATTTCATACATCCCATTAGGTAGCGGACGTACAAGAATCGCCTGTAAAACACCTTGCGCTTTGATAGATGACCTAAGTGCTGCCATTTCTTTTTCGTCAAAGTAGGTTCTAGGATTGTTCCCCTGGACTATTTGACTAATTTTGAGGGTAATTTCACCTTGCATTTTTGTCTCCATGGTAATGCAGAGACACTGACCCCAATAGGGATAAATGTCCCCACTGGGTTAAGCACTGTTATGTGCTGTGAATTTCCGTAAACGGAATTTTTGAAATACGTCCGACTAGCAGACGTTTCTTGGTTTGCACCAAAAAAACTTACCTATATCACGCATAGGTAAATTCTCTCGTAAATGTCATTACAAGACGTGCATGGATTTTATTTATTTGATAATAATTGAAGATTAGCGGCCTGAACTGGTGCTAATCATATGAGCAATTTGAGTGTGAAATGCTGTTTGTTTTGTGTGTCCAGCTAACACACCGATATATTGCAGATTTTAACGGGCTGAGTCAAGTAAAACGTATTAGTGTAGATCAGCCCAAAACTTATCAGAAATAATTCTTTGTGCCTCAATACATTCTTGCTGATTTTCTAGTAATGGCATGTAGAAATCTTTACCCCAACCACTTCCCTTAATTGCGGTAAGCTCATCACATTTTTTATTAACAGCTTCCCAACGTAGTCCGGTCTCGATTATAGTTTTTACATGCGTGCGACCATTGGAATGTTCAATACTGTAAGTTGCAACTGCCCTATGCGCTTGACGATACATTTTGAGTGTATCGTCAATGTCTCTACCGGACTTGTTATTTAGGTTAGGATTCAATTCTTTTTCGCATAAAGTACTGTGTGATAGTTGCCACACTCAGTACTTTTTCTAAATCAAATTTATCGTCTGTACGGATTTTTGATTCCATATCAATCCACGTATGAAAATCAATAAATCCATCAGACTCTTCCACTTGAAATTTGATTTTAGTCAGTTCTGCCATAAGGTTATCTGGACCCAAACCACCGGCATAACCTGAAAGTTTATCAAGAAGCGGTGCAGTCCATGCTTCAGGGCTTTTACCAAGGCCACCAGAGCCATCAAATAGAACTTGATGATTAGATATCATATGCCCATCTAATTGACCGAATAGATTGGTAATTGATTCGTTTGCTTCATTGAACTGTGTAATGAAATTAATCAATTTACCTGACTTGTTTATACAGATTCCACTATTGACTAATTTTATGAGGCCTTCTAACAGTTGAGTATCTAACCTTGTTGCATTAAAGTTTAATTGGATACGTTGGTATTCTTTGAGCTCATCTAAAAGCGCAGCGTCTTGTGCAACTAATCTGCCGAGTACCTCTTTTCCGCATAAGTGAGCAGAACGATTGCACTTTGGTACCGCCTTATAGAAATCTTCACGCCATTGTTTGGTTGGATATCGGGCTGTGCCTTCGCGATCATCAGAAAATAATATCGCCCATTCAACAATTGGGAATTGTTTTGAAATTTTGCCTAGCTCTTTTGGATTCACTGGATCATCGGCGCCGGTGAGAGTTAGATATAATATATTCATGGTAATCCTAAATAAGTTATTGTTAATACCACCTATTTTATGGATTTTTAACTTTTGTCAATTTTGATTGGTTAAATTTAAATCAATTATGCTTATTACATCTTAGAAGCAAAATTAAGTGTATTAGAAGGCTTTCAGCCTGATTTTTGTTATGGTCAATATACTTGGTTAGGGCATGCGTTTTTATTTGGTTGTAGAGCGATTATGTAAGTCGAATTTGAGTGAAATTGCCATTATTTTATATTTTTAATATTTGTAACCGATCCATTCGCATAATCAATTAACTCCATCAATTTTTGATGTTGGTATTCTGAATAACTCAAATTTTCAGATAATGATTGGATAAAAATGTTGCTAGTTAGCTTTACCGTCTCACGATTACCATCTGCACCATGTGACCTGCCACTCATAGGTAATTTACTAGTTTCACTAATTGGTGTTGCCTCACACTCCCAAGTTGCCAAGTCAAATTGACCAGCTTTGCTGTCTATACGTGGGTAAGTTTCAATTCTAAATAATTTTGTGCCCCTATCATTTCCCCTAATAGTTTTAGTCCATAGTAACCAGGGCTTTACGTCCCCGCCTTTTTCAAATCTTAAATTAATAATAAGTCCAGGCATAATTAACTTACTCATAATCTGAGCAAGTACATCATTAAGTGCAATAGTTGCCTTGGTACTAATTTTGTGGGCTTCCTCTGCGTCTTTTATAGACTGTAGTACTTGTTCTTTTTTTATCATTGAATCTCTAAACTTTCTACAGTTTTTCTAATCGATTCGATATCGCTAGTATCATGCGAGGCAATACCTTTAACGCAATCTTTACCTGTGCCCTGTATAAAGTAGATGTAAGTTGTTTTTGCACCTACTGTTGCTTTGATATTAGTGCCGGTCTTAACGAAACGCTGACGGCCACCAAATTTAGCCAGCTCCCCACCGGATTTGCCAAACATTGGGCTTTTAGTCGTTGGTACACGAACAATCTCTTCTTTGGTATTGCCATCGACTGCAAAACCAGAACTCAAAAGTGTATCGATCACTAATGCTAAATTTTGTTGTGATTTAGTCATTTTCTTATTTTAGTGTTTGCGATTGGCGCGCTGTTTAGCCATGTATTCAGGATCTGCACCAGGCACATCCCAACCAAATAGAGAGCCTGTATGCATACAATCAGCCTGAAGCTCAGTCACGCCAAGTTTCTTATTCATGTTGGCCACTAGCTCTCGGGCTTTATTTAAGTCGCGCTCATCATAGTCAGTTTTTGAATAACCACGCTCACCGCGGCGGACCGCTCCTACATATTCGCCTGGCTCATTACTTTGAATTACTACAAAACATAGTACCGGTAATGCTTCTAATTGTTGAGTGTTCACGTTAATCCTTTAAATGAGTTGTTACTTGATTTCATTATAAGGATTAGTTTTTTTTGTCAAATTTACTGTAGGTTTATTGAGCTTTATTAGCTGGTGTAGTTTCATTAGAAATAACAGCCCAAAAACGCTTGCAACAGTTAATCCCAATCCGGTTTTATGACCAACTATAAGTATTACTCCACATAAAATGCCAAGCATCATGAAGTGGCAGTCTATTTTTGCCATATGCTTACGTTGTTTTAATGTCATTATTTCCCCTGTATTGTGCTAATTCGAGTTCTAGCGCAGTAATTTTATCTGTTAGCTTTTTGTGCGCCTGGTATGCATGCCATGATTGTCCTTTACTGACGCTCTCGGTAATTGCTTCACGCTCTTCAAGAGTCAATAAGCTAAGTGCCTTTTCAGTAGTAACTAGGACTTTATTAGCGTCCCAATCAAAACCTGCATTGATATCTAGCACTGGTACTGCAGGAGTGCCGCCAATCGAAGCCGGGCTGTGTACCATAATCATGAGGTCTGCTGTGTCCAGCCTTGACCCCATATGCTCCGCAATCTTGTTTAGTTTCTCTAAAGCCTGTTTAAATTTCATGTTGTGCTTACCTTCCTGCTATTAAAGTGTGCATATACCCATTCAATCGCTTCGGAGTGATTCCCAAGAATCCCTTCAATACGTCTGCGCATATTCATAGCTGAAGCTTGTTTCCACGTAATTTCAATTGCTCCGTGTTCAAGAGCTAAGGAACGTTTACTAAGGGCTATGTCATAGTGACTGTCATGTTTAGGCGGGGATTGGTGCCATTTACGGGCAACACCTATTTTGTCGGCCATCTCGTGCAACTCTTCGTCTGAGTCTGCAAGCATGTGGCACATAATCAATCGCCCATACTTAGCTTTCATGTTGTCTACATACACTGGCATAATTTAATGATTACTCTATGAATGCACCATGTATGCTGGGTTTGTAGCTTGGTGAAAAACCAAGTTCTTTTTCTTTTTTGAATTTTTTAAGTAGTGCTTGGTATTCATTTAATGTTCGATGTTCTTGGCAATTCATAGTGAATCCAAAACCTGTAGTTTCGAATAATTTGTCTTCCAGTTTTTGCAGGTCTGATATAACACGCCTGCAGTAATTTATTCCGTACTCTTTAGCCACAACTATCTCCAATTCACTACAATCTTTTTATCATTGAATTTTTGTTTGTCAATTTTGGCTATTCATTAAACATAAAGCCGAGGCAATTTGTATCGCACTCGGCTTCTATTGTCATGATAAGACGTACTTATTGTGCCGGCTGAGGTTTATCTCCACCATTGGGACCTTCTTTACGATCATGGCGATGCTCACGCATTTTTTGATGTGCTGCTTTACGCTCTTCAGGTCTTAATGTCCCGTCAGCATTGGTATCCATTTTCGTAAAACGCTCATCCGCATGCTTAGTGAATTCTGCTCGGGTGACTTGCCTGTCTTTATTAAATTCGCCTTTAACTGGGGCGTCTTCAGCAAAAGCAGATGCACTTAAAGTAGCTAACACTGCTGCAGCAATAAGTAATTTTGTTTTCATCATGTACCTTTCAATAATAAAAAAATGCCGAAGGCGGTTAGACCTTCGGCTGAGGATCTGACAGCCACTAGGGGAGGATGATTGTCAGTATGTGATTGGAGATCAGCATGAGAAACTATCTCACAAGTAATTCCTAACAGTAATGTCAAATAACGGTATTTTTGAGCGCTAATGTAATGCTAGTCTGAACTTATGAGCCAGGCTGTATAGATGCATCGGTCTGGCCTGCTCACAAAGGTATCTTGTACCACACCATCAATCACGGTAAACAAGTGTTTAGCAACGCGACAGATATAAATACCATTAGGGTAAGCATCAGTGAATGAGACTGGATTCATGCGCTTCTGACCTTTTACTGCAGGAAATGCAATTTTCTTTACCCATGCTTGTTTATCGAGCCATTTAACGACATCAAATCCTGCGCTACACTTCCTACCCTCACCTGCCATGAGTTCGTAAGCTGTATCGTATGGTAAGGCTCTTGCTAGCGCGACAGCCCGCACTGTGCAGTCATTCTTTTGATTAGGTCTTTTGCTGGTGGATCTACCGGCATCATTTGTTTGAAATGGATAAATTGCGGTTTGATTTTGTAACATACTTGCCTCAACTCTAATGATTAGTTTCATTTAATCATCAAGTGCAATTTAGGCAAATCTAGGGTGTGCTACTACTCAAGGTCGAAGTCAGTTTGTACGCTATCAAGCTTTTTAGGAAAGGTTTTATGTGGTGCGAACGATTTGATTAGTTGCATTTTTTTACTTTGGTTACCTAATGCCCATGCAAAAATGTGATTGCCTGGATGGCGCATTTTACGGATGTTATCACTGGCTAAGACGCTATCAATCCACTCTGCAGGATGTTGGCCATAAGGTCTAGGTGTTGCTCCAAGCCTAACCAGTCTGTTCTCAGCTGATTGCGCACCATGCTCTTGTAAACGCACCTTAGAAATAGCACGGCTACTCAATGCGATGCCTGAAGGTGTTAAATGTAGTGTTTTGCTGGATGCACGACCTAGATATAAAGCATTACTTGCTTGGTATGCAATGCCAACATGTCCTGGTAAGACCACATCGCCTGATGCTGTAGACCGCGGCATTGGATCTGAATAAGCAACGACTGCAGATACGCTCGACCGTAGCTCTCTCAATACTCTAAATGCTTTTGCCAAAAAATAACTTTCAGCGTTGTAGGGAACCTCATCGAGTAACACAAATCTGCCTAACTCTGCACCCTGCTCTGCTGCAAGGCCAGTATATCTAGGAATGACCGAATTATTGATTGGAATACTGAAGACACAAACACCAACTAGCGTTCGACCGGAGAATAGACCAACACGCTCCATTGCTATTGGGTAGCTACCTGAATAGTGGTGCTCTACGACAAATTTCTTGGCAACCGAGTCTTTGATTTCATCGATGGTGTAATGCGCTTTACGGAAACCTTCGTCGCGATCTACTCGCCAGTAATTACGACCTAGCTTCCATCTTTGAGTGGGCGGCGCAGCCGTGGTTAAAGCGCATTGTGTAAATGTGTTAATCAATGCTTTTATTGGTAAAACTTTTAATGGTTTTGGTTACTTCAACTTTAACCCTTTTGAAACCAATCCATAGAATGACTCTAAGGCCAAGATAAACAGTCCAAAAGGCGGAAATTAGGAGAAAACCCATTATCTGCATTAGCAGAGTTAAATAGTATGGCTCATGAAGAGCTTGAGCAAAGGCACTAGCAGATACCCAAGCCAAATAGTATGGCGTAAACCATATGAACATTATTAAAACGATATTCTTTAGATTGGCAGCAAGGAATTTCATATAAACTTTTCCATTAGTATTTTCTATTAATTTCAGCTAGTAATCTATCAATAAATCTGTACGCATTAATTACAAGTAGACCAAACATAAGAAAAAGCATAACCATGCTATACGTCGTTACTGGACCCATTAAATTCATCAATACGCCAATGAACATAAATAAGGTTATAACAAACAACACCCTAGGATTATTAAACCAAAAATTCTCAATTGGTTGCTCTATAGTTTTTATTTCTGATTTATCGTTCATATTTTCTTTCTGCTTAATGGTTAGGCTATCGTTTTTTCGTGCCGGATGTGTACTTGCTGCACTACTCTGGTTACACTTTTACCGTTTTCTATTACTTGATATTCGGCACCTTCTGGAGCCTCACCAAGAGTTTCACTCCCAACCCAAGGTTTAGATACCCCTCTCCATCCATGCACCCACACGCCATCATCCTTTTGCCACAAAGTGAGATAGATTGGCAACTCTATTGATGGACAGAGCCAGCGCACAATCCCATCAGCACCTCTGAATAATGTTCCAAGCAAGTTAGCAGGTACGGCATCTGTTGATAACGGAATAACATCCATTGGCACTATTTGCTTTGCCCAGCTCTTAAATCCCACTGCAGAACATTTGTATATAGGGTTACCATCAACAGAATAGCCAATGCGTCTACCTATGCCATTTTTAAGTTCTGCACTTAATACTTCGTAAAACACCCAAACTCCATGAACCCAACTAATGCGCCTTATTACTTGCTTTTGATCGCTGTACGCCGCACCAATGACTAAAGAAAGCTTGGTGCTAGTTTGTTTAATTGAAACTTTAGTCATTAATTTTCTTTCTTGTTATGCGTTATGTTGGATCAATAAGATATGATTTTTCTACAATTCCATTTTTTTTATTACCTACAATTGCAGCATTAACCCATGTAACTCTTGTGTCTGATAAACGGCGTATGTGTCCTCTACGGAGGTGTAAGCGAGGTGAAGCGTGACTTCCACCATTGTTATTATCATATGATTTCCCATCTGCCTGACTAAGCACTAATACATGATAATCGTGGAATGGTAATTTCCCTGTAATTGCTCTTTTTTGATTTAGTTTGGCAGGTGCTTTAATTATTTGTGTTTCAACATTACTGCAATTCATAATCGCGCAAAACTCTACCAAAGCAATAGCTTCATCTGCAATATCACTACCTATATCACTTGCTAATCTTAAATATTCATCAGGATCAGGGGAAAGAACATTCAATGGAGTTACTAATGTACCCACCCTAATATATTTCTTTGAGTTATGATCTATTAGGTTTTCAAAACTGCTATTACTATCAATAAATCCACATCCTAGAGAGCTTTCCCAGCCATCTTTTGTGTGAAACACTGAAAATACTGCAATTTGTCCAGCATTGGCCTCAAAGCTGATAGAAGGCATTAGACGCTGCATTTCAATTTTGTATTTATCTTGTATTTTATCGAAATCTAAAGCTAAAGAAATACGCTTATCAGCGACGTCATTACCTTCAGCTAAACGGTCATTTAATTTCGGTGCGGAATATTCAAGTGCGATGAGTGGGAATGGAAGTAATAATAAATCTAGCTGCTTGGAAGTAATCGTTGCCATCTCAGAAGAGGTATCCATTAAGCGACCGTTATCAGGCAAGGTAAACTTTACAGCATCATGCAATAGCTCAGTTAGTAGCGTAAAAAAGCCAGCCATATAGTCAAGATTATGCTTTCTTTCAAGGTATATAAATGGATCATTGGCATAACTAAATTTGGTTTCTACAGTCTTTTGTAAATCTTCTATTGCATTTAAGCAGTAATTAAGTGGTGTTGGATTCATAGTAAATAACCTTCAAACTGAATTTCAGCTTACCTTTGTAAATTTTTCAGTAAATTCTTTTTCTTCTCGTACATACAGTTTATCTGGTGCATCTACAGAACTGTAAATCACGACTAATGTGTCTGCCCTACTATTGGTGCAATCAGTGGCTACATCTACCATCCGATATAAATTGCCATTCTTGTTATTTTGAATAATGGTTGAGCTTGAGTCATGATTTCTTTAATACTTTTGTTAATTGGTTGACTCTATATTCTCATAACTTTTATTCTTGGCAAATTCACAATCAATTCTTGTTCATTTGTGCTTTTTCAAACATTGAAATCACTTGTTTGACTCTGGGAATGTCGGTTGCATGCAGACCTAGCATCGATAAAGTATTTTCAACATTAATTTGATGCACCAATACTAGCCTAGCGGCTTCTACGAACTTAAATGGGACTCTTTCTTTTAGTAAGCAGCTATCAAATTCATCGTTTGTCATATCATAAATATACCACTGAAGCTTTAGTGGCTCTATGTCCTGACGGGAATCTAGTGTTTTGTACTGGCGCTCTCTTTTACCAGGTCGTTAAAAGCGATGTGGCAAAGGTCTTTGACTGAATCATCCGGAGAATCGATATCGAGCTTATCTAGCGCATTCATGTGCACTTGATACGCTTGTTCAAAGCTAATACCCGGTCGGTAATTTGGTTTAAACAAATCTACAAAGCATTCTACGTGCGCTTTATCGAGTGCGTTAAGAATATCCGCTGTCCAGTCAGACAAAATATCTAGGCGCGCCACTGTATCGAGCTTGCTTAATTCTTTTGGGATTGTGAATTGACCTTCAACCGTCTCTAAGTCCGCTTTTAAGCCACTGATGTTTTTCGCCGTCATGACAGCATCCTTACTAAAATAAAAAACTTATTTTATAGTGCTATTAAGTCTAAACAGTTTCAAATAACAGCATTAATGCCGGCTAATAATTTACCAGTGTTACGAGGCTTTGAGCGCTTCTATTATTTTTTCGTAATTCGAATTGGATGCTGTTTTCTTCGATTTTCCACTATGAGTAAAGGTCATGCCTTTGATTTGAGCAATTACAATCGTAGATGTCCAATCAGAATAAGCCAGCTGATCGTCTTCATTAATGCTAACGACCTCTTTTATCTCGTTTTTTAAGACTTTTATGTGTTTGCAGTTAACCAACGTTTTGAATATAGCTGCAACATTGTGTTTCTTGGCTTCCATATCGCGCAATTTTGCAACTAGGGTGTTTTCTACAACAGGCTTTTCTTTAATATTATTTTTAATAATATTCCTAGTTCTATCTACGTTCTTTAACTGCGTATGAGTTAAAGCAGGGATTTCGCGCACATTATTTATGACATTGGTCTGATTTAATTTACCGTGCAATTCAGCCAGCTTTACTAATGAATCGCCTTTTATAGCGTTTGCCATAGCAGAGCCGTTGTATAGATTGCTATTTTTAGGACAGATTGCATTGATTGAGGCATTTTCCATAAGATTTGCCCCTACTGTAGATAGACTATACGTGTTTTTTTGGTAGTCTTTGCGGATATAGTTTTGTTCATGCATGGCTTTGAGCACATCTTCGAGGCGCTCACCATGGTCTTCGCATATATAACGTGCTTTATTATTGACAACACAAGGATCGGAAGGATTACCAAGAACCTTACCTATTAATGCGCTAAGAAGCTTACTGTAAAAGCTTTTTAGATATTGACTGTTTGAAACTGAGTTTTGAAGCAATAATTCTGCCTCTAATTTCTTTTCTAACCCTTTAATTTGTCGCCAATCTTGCTCGAGTTTCCTCAGTGGATCTATGTAGCATAGAAATATTTGCAGATCACGCCTACGGGCGTCTTGCTCTGGCGTAGGCCTATCACAGCGACCTAGTGAATTTAATTCAATCGTCCACCTACGCCTAAGTTCTTTTAGAGTTAGTTCCATATGCAATACCTCGTTTTTTGATTTAACTAATATCTCAAAAATTATCAAAGTTGCAATTTTGGCTACCTATCTATGGAAATTAAAACTCAATATTTGAGTAAACTCTACTAATTTATCTATGTCATCATCATCAAAATTTTCCAAATCCATGAAAATTTCTTTTCCGTAATCAGATAACAATTTCCATTTACCTTCAAATGATTTTCTTATTTCTGCTTTATATGTATATATATATTTCGCGTCATTAATAGGTAACTCATCAGAACCTGCTATTTCAACTCTTAACATTGTTCTCACATGAGTTTCATCTAATGAGAAAATATAGTTTTTGATTCTTAGATACTGCTCTTCCCCAGTTATTTTGTTTAAAGCCTTAATTTTACTGTCGGAGTCTAAATCTATAAAAAACAGCTCACGGAGATGTTTCTCGGATAATGACAAATCTTCAGTGATAACTCCTATGAATTCATCATCCATCTCTTCATCGTAATAAAGTTGCTGCAATTCTTTGAAATTAAGTACATATTCGCGATCCCAATCTTTTTTAAGGATATCTGGATCTTGTTCAAATGGATGTATGTATGGAATTGGCTCTAGTGCTGCTGCGCAATGGAAAGGATATTTACCTAACATACTAGGGTTAATTTCTGGATATAGTTTTCTAGAATCAACGGATTGCGAAAATGCCCATAATCCATCAGCATACGCACGATAATATCTAATGTTAGATTCTTCCCCATAAGTTCCCTCGCTGATCATCACCGGAGGCATAACACAATTATCAGTGGTTTTTTTTGTTGTCGATGACAATACCTGCCATGAATGCCCTATAAGGAATTGCGCAGTTAGTTCTTGAGCTATATTTAATGGAACAATGATTTTTAAATCATTTAAAAAGTCTCTGATAATTTTTACAGTTGTTTTAACAGATGGAAGTAGTGCTTTACCTTTTTCATTGGGATTTACTTTGATTAAGCTTGAAATCTTCAATGACTTCATGCCTGGTAACTTCATCAAACGTAGAATTGCTTTTGAGGTATCAATTTCCTGAAGATTTTTAAAGCATGCTTCCACTTGCAATCTACCAGATTCATTCATTGATTGAAATTTTAAAGGCTCAATTTTTATTACATCTACACCTTTACTTCTGAAAGTAATATTGTTCTCTGACACTGATATATCATCAAGAAATATACGGTGTGTAACAATTAACCCTTTAAAAGCTGCAAGCGCCTCTTGAATAGTTCCTGCATACCTTGGCCAATCCTCAATACGATACATTGCATCGCTATTAGTCGTTAAAATACACATTTTTTCAGCGTCTGGTGGATTCATCATAGCTTCTGACATATCCAATGTGAGTTCACCTATCTGAAATAGTAAATCTTTATATTTTGTAAATTGTTTTTCGTTAAATGCTTCATTGTAGCCAGCATCGAACATCTGAATCAAATCTAGTTCGTCATGCTTTATCAGGTCATTTTTTAGTTCTGTAGTATCGTATTCATACGCGTCTAATGCTTTAATTAGGCGTAAATATGCTGACTTGAATTTATCTTGAAAGGTATTCATTTGGTTTCCTAGTATTTAGTTGAACGACTATTAATGTTTGATTACTGGTGTACGCATTGCCAGCAAATAAACCTTAATTAACTAAACATAGGTATATGCTGAGGTGTAGCTTAAATTCAAATTCGCCAAATCATGCTTGCATGACGCGTACGGCAGGTGTTGAATGACCTAAATAATATTAAACTTTATTTTTTGACTTATTGCAAATATTTTATATTTTTAATTATTAGTCAATCGCTACATGCAACTATCAATGTCACATATGCAACCTTTACTGTAAAAGTGCGATTTTTATATCAGATATGACATTTTTATCCGCATTTTCGATATAAATATGCAATTTATAGCAGTTGCATGCACATTAATTAATGTGTTCTATACATTAAACAATTCGAATTGCACATACTCAGGCTTATCTGCTGCCAGCGTCTCTTTAATACTTTGACTAACTTCACGCTCATCGACACAGCGTGAGAGAATACTCTGCAGATCGTAATCTGGCCCGGCTAGGTTGTTACGCTCTTTGAAACTTGACCTCTTTAGTATTTCATCATGCTTTGCTATTTGTTGTGGGGATAAAGCAATCGTACCCATCTGCAGCCAGTATCTATATCCCTCTGTAAGCCCCGTTTTCCCATTGCATTTATGATGTTTTTCAATCAGTTCGTCCTGGAAGAAAGAAAGCACATCGAGTGCGCCCTCTTCGTCCACCTCAAATGATGAGCTGGTTTCCACATCGAGTACGGTATTACCATTCGATAAGAGACGTGTCCCCATGCACCCTGATACGTTTTCACCGCCATTAGCCATTTCAAGGGCAACATTACGTAGGCCATCAGCTGAGCGGAGTTTATTAGCATCGTATGGGTGCCGCTCAATCCATTCGTCGCCAACATATAGATATTTAGTCTTAGGCATGACTGGTGGACGGATACTGGCAGGCAATTTTTGCAGAGCATAGTAAGATTTACCATTCTGGTTGATATCTATCCAGTCGATGATAGCCGTATGTGGTTTGTGGTAGGCCTGCAGGCTCCACATCGCATCGATACCCACTAGCGTTGCAAACGGTATCACTTCAAATTTAGGCGCCTGTTCTGCATCCCGAGCGCGAATGCGTTCTAATTTGTCTGCAGTAAGGTAGTAACGTAACAATTCACGCATCATGTTAGGAGAATAAACGTCTGGACCAATAGCTATATACCCATCTTTAATCGTTCGACCGACCCATAGCCTTCTACTCATGTCCCAACGAGTAGCAGCTATAAAGTTTCGGATTGCATTCAGCTGCTTCATATAGGCATAACGTTCATCTCCGGCAATGAAGTTTTCCATAGAAGAATCAGAACTCACGGCCACACAAACATGACAGCCTTGACGTGCACCACAGCCAGTTTTTGGTTTAGATGACATAAGCGCATCAGATACTACAGCACAAGAAGTACCACCCGCGTCCGCATACAGCCTGAAAGTATCTTGAAAGTCCGAATAGGACAATAACTCCCCTGCACCCGCTAGCGCTAATACTTCCCATACCTCATCGGTCTTCCAGAGCGCTATCGGAGATAGCACCAATTCATTATCCTTGTTCTTTACCGGTGTCTTGTCAGAATCCCCGCGTTCATGCATTCGGCGAGCACGTGCCTCTGACTCTTCAAATCTGGTACCGAGAAGCGTGACAGCCGGCAATCCATTTTTTGAGAAAGTGCTTAATAATTGTTTACGAAGTTTACGCGCAGGATCTATCTTGTATGACTGGCTGCAATCGTGATTAGTACCAGGGAATGATGGAAGAGCTCTGCCGCCAATAACACGCAGCGGAAAAGCGGAAGCCATACTGGGTTTTGCGATATGGCTAGTGAGATTTATTTGATGTTTTTCAGCGCAATTCTGTAACTTCTGCATTTCCTTCATCGCATAATTGAGGTTTTCTGGGTTTTCTACCCCAGTATCACCAAACATTGCGAGTATTATTGACTCTATACCTTCTTTTTTAACGCGCAAGGCCGCCGTAATCATCATAAGTGTTACTGCACTACTATCTTTGCCGAAAGACGTGGCTAATGCGATGGGATTACCGGCGCGCATTACATTTGCAATCGATTCGATTGAGTCTTCGATTAGAAGATTTAGGGAATTTACTACTGAGGTGTTTTTTAGTGGGGCATTCACGATAGGAATCTATTGAGTAATAATAGATTCACTATTGCATTGATTAACTAACTGTCAATTTCAGGTGCCTGAATTAACAGTAGATTTCTTACCCTTGAGTTTGTTAATTATTTCTTTGAAATACTCATCTGGGAATGCATCCACTAGTCTCCATATAAAAAAGGAGAGCCCAGTAATTAACAGGAATGTGAAATCGATTAAATGATGTGTTTTAAAAGCAAGTTTTGACATGTAAAGTATCAAGGCTAAAATTACACCGCCAAGTAGATTTAAAACTGTGGTCATGATTGGTTTTATTTCAGCCATCTTTTTCAATTGTTTTTCGTCTAAGATGATAGTGCTATATCTTTTTCTTAGAAAAATAAGCATGTCTGAAAAGTAAATTATTATCAGTCCAATTAAAAAATAATATGGTATTTCATCGATAAAAGATTGGTTAGTTGATACTTTTATAATCAAACTTGAAGTGATTAATAAAGCACCGCATATTACTGCCAATATTGCAAAGTTTCTATCTCCTAGCCTTCTATGAAGATCAATGGAGTAAGAACCAAATTCTCTTGTAAATGTACATATCATTGAAAACGTCATCAATGGGATAATCAAGCCTACAACCACTAGGAGTAATGAATACATTTTTATTCCTTTTTAAGTAACTGATAATTCGATTTAAATTGTTAAAATCTTTTGCTCGTTATCGGTAGCTTCATGAATTCGGCTTAACAAAACCTCTCCATCTGCTGCGCAACCTAATTCTCTGCGCAAATATGAACGTGTTTCTTGCTCAAAATGGTTTATAAACCCAATGTTTGTATCTAATACTAAATGGATTCCAACAATTATAAATGAGATGGTAAATGCAACGTTTATGAACACAGGAATGGCCGCTGCTGTTTGAGCGGGATTTACATTATGTAGAGTAGTCTGGATTTGAGATAAGTAATCTGGGGCAAAGAAAAAGCATCCAACCACAAACCAAAAAGCTCCTAAAGGAACAATCATTAAAATGCTGTCTAAAATTTTTAATGCGATACGTCCCAGATTCAAAAGTTGTGCTACATACACACGACTATCAAAAAATACTGATTGTCGTATAGATGCATACTCAGCGTCGCTAATTTCTCCTACAGGAATACTGTTCATGTGAACTTTCCAGGGTGGACTTTTACTGTCTGCTGCAATTCTTGCTTCTAGAAGTTTTTCATAGCGGATAAGCAAACAATGCGGGAATACCGACAATATTACTGTTCCAATTACCAACTGCCATAAACTTGTAAAATGAAGTGGCAAGGACAATATGCCAACAATAATAATTGACGTTAGCCATATCATTGCGGCAACAGATTTATGTGATCTATTGAAATCAACTATGTTGCTTAATAGTTTTAAAAGATTGGTCATGTTATTTCCAGTTAACTTAGATACCTATAATTCTAAGTAACTGATTAACTAAAGCAGTTGTAAATAACAATGGTTTTCGGTATGTTTATTTTGCCACAGCAAATTAATCTGTAACAAGTTCTGAAACATTATCCGAGCTGTAATGTCTGCCGTCAGGATTAAGACCTGAGTCAATTGATTCGTTCCAAGTATCAACACCTAATGCTGTGGGCACCAGAGCATTTTTACCTTGAATTACATGCTCTTTAACTAACCCTAATTTAATCAGGTGGGACATTATTGATTTACTCACTGATTTTAAATAACTACCCTTTCCTCTAGTGACTAGAAACATAGACCATTCAGTCTGGGTTTTAGAAATAGACATATTAGGAACTTCCAACACGACACAATGAAACTGCATCATGCTATAAAAGGCGTCTCGCGATCTGGCAGGGATAACATTCCAATTTACAGTGTCTTGTTCAGACTCGTCATCAATATTTTGTGAAGTTGTAGTAGCGTGCAACTGGCCTAGTTTATAAGCGTTTTCTAGTGCACGCTTGATAGCGCCACCGGTGTCGGTGTTTCCGCCCCTTTTTCTAAGCTCTCGGTCTTTGTAGAGTATATCGCGCGCGATCTCTTTGAATTGGCCAGTGCGAATAGTTGCGTCTCTTAATTGATCATCCTTTTTATCTAATAGCATATTTGAACCGTTCCTTCTCAAGGATATTTGTACAAATCATTATTGAGCAAGTCTTGAGGATGTCAAATCTTGGTTAGGTTTGATAAACCCAATTTTTCACCTTTTGTTAGGCCTTCGTTGTAAGCCATCATTAGTAAACTTTTGAGTTTTTCAAAATTATGGAGTGTTTCAGGTTTGCTGATGTCCAGAACAGAATTTAAGACATACAGCGGTGTATTTAGCTGCTGTACTGCTTTGATTGCTAAATCTGTGGCAATTTCTTCATCATTACTGTCGATGGACCACTCATATCTCAAGAAAAGCAACATATCAAAGCCCTGTGCACTTGGGTAGGTTTTTATATCAACCCTAACCACATTTTCAGGCAATTCCAGGCTCTGCATCAATACAGCTTTTTGTGGCTGAGTTGGTATAAATTGAATGTCTGAAACTTCTGTCATACCCTGATAGATCGCTGCACAAAGTTCCATGCCATATTTTGGATTCGTCAGTTCCTGAAACTCGCAAGAGTTGTTCTCATTAGAATAAAAGTAAATATTACCCACATCGCTAAGTTTGATACGGATGATATTAGTTTTTGTCTCTGCGGCACGCTTAATGATTGCCAAAGTTTTTTGTTTTAACTCGTTATAGTCCATACTCTTTCCCTAATTTATTTATGATTTTTATTACGGTATTTTTCAACTATAGCAGATGCTTTGGCGTACAGAATCGGATCGCCTTCAGACAACACTTTGAGCAATTCCGCTTTCTCTCTAATGTAGATTTTAGCAAATTGCGCGTCATGTTTGAGAATCGATTCAGAGTTATGAATCAAATCAGCCAATTTAACCGTTTTGGCAGCCGCTGACGCCTTTTCTGTGTGTGCTGCATCCATTGTCTTGCGTTTTGCGCGATTTCCGTCTGTAGGCGTGCTTACGTCAGTTAGCATTTCAACTAGGCTAGCGATCTCATCACCAAACTCTTGTTTAATCATTTCAAGTGTGGCGTGTGTGTCTTCGACCGTATCATGGAGCCATGCAGCGGCTAACATAGCGTCTGTATGCGACACTGACGAAACAATCTTCGCTACTGCAGCTGGATGCACGATGTATGGCTCACCAGTATATTTTCTTAACTGGTTAATGCTTGCATGGTGGAAACTGGCGAACTCTTTGGCTTTTTTAACGATGGGAGACATGATTTTCTCTATATATTAATTTAACCCAAGTTACCATGATCTTAGGCTCATGCAAGTCTAGGAGCTATGACAAGGCAAGATGATGTTTTTCTAGTGCAAGCATAATTTCAACCGCGTATCGCCTACCTAAGTTAATCATTTTTAACAATTCTGTTTTCTTCAATGCGGTGAGCTCACCTATCGTTTGAATGCCGTTCATCAATAGGATGTTGTTGATTTTTGGATTCATGCCCAGTATTTCTACTGATTGCTCCAAAACACTCTGCCCTGATTCATCCGTATTAACATTTAGTTTATAGTTTTCTTTGTTTTCGTATATCCGAAAAACTCTATCTATAGAGATATTCCAGCTGGGGGCAATGGTTTTAGGATCTTCTCCCATTCTCATACGGCCGATAATGTCAGATGCTCTCTCAAGAAGTTTAATCTTTGCTTGCTGTGCATCTTTCCTCAGCAGATGAGCCTCTACATTAAACATATTGGCAATATTTTTTACAGGTAACGGTATACCCAATTGTTTTCTGTGAGAGCGAACTATATTGATAGGCATATCCAGTAAATCAGATATTTCATCGTTATTTAAGCATTCAAAAATTCTGATTTTATTATCTGGCCAGTCTCGTTGATCTACAGCTTTGAAACCAGAAGGTAATTTAATACCATCAATACCATCCAATTTTCTTCTTGCGCGCGCTGCCTGTACTGATATTTCGTACTTATCTGCAATTTCATTGTCATGTAACAATTTTAAATCAGCCAACATTTCATCAGTCCAAGTTAAGAAACGACCCGGAATGTATTTTGCGTATTTAGTAACTAGATTGTTGTCACGTCTAAATCGGGTGATTGTTTTTTCACTCATGCCATATTTAATGCTAAATTCACTATCCTTAATGGTGCCCAGCTCTGTGAGCATTTGGGATGTCCAAATGATTTTTACTCCCATTTTTTTGTTATTCGGCGGCTTATTCATTAATTTTGTATTTATAAAGGATTAAGTATTCGTTCTGGGTAGCAATAATGTCATAACAGTACTTTTTTAGTAACGATTTATAACCGCTATATAGTTAACCTATTTTATTCAACTGAACCTGGTCATGTTCTGACATGGGGAAATAGGTTTCATGAGGCTCACCACTAGCAAGACAAGCACTGCAAACAAAAAGAATTTCCCAAGCATTCTTTACAGGATCATGTGTTTGAACGTCAGACGTATGGCCATGAGTTCCACTGCAAAATTGACACTGATAATCGCTCATATTTGGATAATTACTTTATCTCAACGTTATGAGCCCACGCCTCAATATCAATTGGGGCTGCATTGTCGTCTTCAGAGTCAAACCAGCCGGCATTCATTGCACCAGGCGGATGATAATAATGGGCAGTGATGACTTCGTAATTGCCAGTCGCTGTCACGACAAGAACTGGGTAACGTCCATAGTCTTCGGGTTCTTTTTATACGTCGATTAGATTTAGTATAGCTTGCATGTTTTCACCTATTTTAATTTATCGGTCAGTTTCTGACTGTCTGACTGTCTGATTGGAGTCCTTAATGAGCGCAGCACTGCAGCTTCAATCGCTTCCATGCCAGCAAAATCATTACGTTTTCTGTAATTTGAATAGAGTTTGCGCGCAGTCATGAGCATTACATCCATTTCATTGCTTTTTTTGGCATCTTTTTCTAGCTTGTAGGTGCGCTCTTGTGTTTTAGCTAGATCGCTACGCGCCTTCCATTGAATAATGGATTCTGTATCTTTAAATGTGCTTACAAATGAGACGGAATCAATATTACGGCATGATTTTTCACTGAAGGTTGCACCCCGATAGATACCACCTATAGTCCTGTCACGGCCTTTCTTGTATTGATAGCAACATTCTTTTAGCAATGTCCCATCAGGATTGATAGGCGCTACGATGACTGAGAACTCTTTGTCCCTGAATATCAACCCGCAATATACAAAATCCAGTTCAATAAAGTCTTCTGAGAGTGTGGCGCTGGTCATACTTAATTCCTACGTTAACTGATTTAATTCAAATTAACATAGGATGTGAATTGCGCAAGTTTCGCGCTTTTGATTTGGTCTAACTGTTTTGTTGATAGTAGCTTTAAATAACAAAAATCTCTTTGTATGGCACCATCATGGTTCTGCGGTGAGATTTAGCAAGTCGTCTGTAATCTTTTTCTTTGGCCTAAACAACCTTACAATTGCTAAGACTGACCTTAAAATACTATCAGTTATTAAAATCGCAGTAATTACAGCTAGGAACTTATTTACCTTCCATACGATGATGGTAATGGTAGATACCAGTCCCAACAGGATTGCCCCCAGTACACAACATGCAACAATTGCACAGAATTTCCAGTAAAGTTTATTCATATTTAGATTTAGCAAACTAGATATTTAAAGGGTATTCGTATTTATTTATCAAATAAAATCTTTAGAGCAAGTCTAAAGCAGTAAATTTGAGGTTGAACTCACTCTCGTCTCGAACACTGATTTCAGTTAGTTTATTTAGTGGACTGTAAATAATTATTGGTGTTCCGTTACGACTGTTTGTACGGTCGATGCTTTTAGCTATGATCTGGTAAATGCCACCATTCTTATTATTTTTATACCAGCATCTATTAAGAGACAACCTGACACTTTTCAAGCATTTTCCTAGCAACTTTATCGTCAGAATGATCTTTTAAATATTTATTTATAATTTCGCTAGCTTGTAATTTACGTCCATAGGCTAAATACACATGAGCTTCTTGTAGCTCAAGTGGCATGCGCGCCATTTTGATGTCTTCAACCAACATATCAAGCACTTCATCATGTACATTTCTTAATAACCACCGGGCAGCTTGAAAGCGTGCCTTTAGATAGTGTTTTCGCATTATAAATCTTGCAATTAATACACATGCAACTAGAAATACTGCTATTGAAATTACAATGGTCATATTCTTTTCCTTTACTACCTTCCTTGTTCGTACTCGTGATATTCATCACAGACAATCAATGCTTTGCCGAACTCACTTTTACGAGCACTGCTCGCTCAATTTAGCCACTTTGCTGTCATACCAGTTGGCCCATATAGTTAACAGAAAAGGAATCACCAGGTTAACAAGCAAAATTGAGCCAAATAACACATCTATATTGCCTTTATACTTAAGCAGATACTGATTTGGATTAACAAATATCACAAGCAATATCAATATCAAGCCGTATAGCAATAGTCCAATTTTAACTTTTTTAAACATCATAAATCCTCTTAGCTAATTCATTATTATCTAGCTGCTTATTGTGAGAAAGAATCACTAGCAGTTATTGCTGCAACCAATTGCTCAAATAATTCAACCAATTTTACATCAGACACCAATTCCAACTGAACTGGTACAAATACCTCACCGTTGAATCCACCAAAATGACGGATGCAATAATCTTTTTTGTTGGCTTGTTCCTGCTCCAATTGTCGAATTCGTGCAATCATTAGGTTTTTTAAATCCATTTCATTTTCATCCTATTTCTTCTATTGTCCGTGCAGGACTATCAGGCGGATTTTCTATATTATTTAATAAGTCCAATGTTTTAAGCATTTCATTCCGGATATTTATTTGCTCATTGACAATTAGAACTGCGCGCGCCTTGATGCGCTCCAAGTTTATCGCTAAATCTGCTTCTTTACTCCAGATTTCTAACTCAATGCCTATTTCCATGCGGTCTTTGCCAATCTTGATACCGCCAGATATATGACTCAACCCCCAGTTGGAAACTCTTCCCGTTTCTCTGCCTGGCCCTAGCACATGGTATTCACTACGATCATTTCGTATTACTGCAAATTCGTCAACAAATGCTTTAGCCTCTTCAGGTTTGCTATATAAAATAGCCAATCGCATGCGAATCAGTTTTTTTGGTTTTTCTTGCATATTCTTAATCTCTATAAATGCTAGTGGGATTTTGTTTTAACAATAATTTAATCAGATTAACTTTTGTTTAAGTAACATTTTTGGTAGATTCGCTACACTTATCAGCCATCGCTAATCTTAAAACTTCTGGTTTAGTGCCTTTAATCCACACATATGGCATAAGTCCCCAACCACCACCCCAATCAGCTTTTGGCCCATGGGTTACGTTTTCATGATCTACCAAACTGGTTTCTAGCTTCTTGATGTATTCAATCACATCGCCCGGGATGTTTTTCACCAGCATGTTGAGTAGCAACTTTAAATCATAGTAATTACCCTGCCAGGTGATACGGTCGCACTTATCTGGCACGACTTGTACGTAGGTGTCTGTTAATGGCTCACCCGCTGGTTTATTTGCGTCCTGCCCGATATTGGCTAATAACGTTGATTCATTCGGGTAATCTTTTTTAATGCGCGCAAGCTCATCTTTCGCTACATATGCTAGTGTCCCGGCATTATTCTCACCCAGTATATAAGAATCGTAAATACGCTGTAGTACAGCTTCTAGCTCTTTAGTTTTTGTTCTGGTGACCAGAGTATTCATTTGTGGAATTGAGTGGCTCATAACGAACTTATAGCCCTGCATAACTCTGTCCCAGAAACTTTGCAGCACATTTTCAGGCTTAGTTGGCGTTACGTCTAATCGCTCCAACTGATTTGCATTATTCATTGGCTTATCCCTAACAAAATATCTATCTTTAATGCTGATAAATTACCAGTGACTGTTATTCATGCAACTCTAGCACTAGCGATTAACTGTAATTAGCTGCAAGGGTGTTATTTATGGCGTTATCCAACTGTTTTCGGAACTTAGCTTCGCCACCGCAATAAGCAACCCTTTCCGCTAGTGCATCAAGCGCGTCCTGTCGAGTACGCCCGTAAGATACTCTGCAGCCTGTTATGGGCTCTGATATCACCCATTCCCCATATCTTGAAAGTGATAAGCTGTCTTCGAACCTAATACGACGATGCATGACTAGATCGAATACGACTTTGTTGCCGGTAACTGTAAAGGAATGGTCTTTACCACCCGCAAATACAAATGCATCAAAAGTAACCTTTGGGCCGCGCTTGACAATATATTCAGGCAGCACATAAGCCATACCTAGAATTGAAGTGATGTTGTTGAAGTTACTCACAATGACCCTTTATTAAGCTCGTAATCGAGTAAAGCCTTTTCTTTAGCTTCCAGCTTTGTATGGCCACTCATAATCAACTCAGCTTCTCTATCGATTAGCCAGTTATTTTTCTCTTCATCGCCTTCACTTAATGAAGACAGGAACTTTTCAATCTTTTTTGACATTTTGTTTTAATTTCTCTGACTCGCGAGCTTTGAGAACATAGTCACAGCGTACGCTCTCACCATCTATCTCGGTGAAGTTGTGGCAAGCATGACTTTCTTTACCGGTTACGCTATCTGTGATTTCTGTATGCGACATACGGCACTCTTTACCGCAAATATCACAATAGATAATGGTGGTTTTAACGTAGACGGTCTTTTTCATGATAGTTGTTCATCTGCAAACGGATCAGGTTGATTAGCCCGGTACTTTTGAACAGCTTTATTTAACACCTGGCACATCCAGTCGAACATTTGGTCTTGAAACTCCAGTGGCGGGTTGGTATCAAAATCTGCGACCGCGATACGGATGGTGCCGCTGACCAGTACGCCATTACCATGATGCCAGTCACCGGTTAAAGGTGGAGTCTTTACGATACTGTTGCCAGTGTGTTGTGGGTTTATTAAGTTGTCTGAATTATTCATTACGCTCTGCAGCTGAGTTTTAACAGCTTCACCTTATCAGTAAAGCTATTTACTGCAACTTTAGACCGGAATCTTCATGTTGAATGGATCAGTGCCATTTTAAAGAGTTTCTACATACCCTTTGCGCATACCACAAGCATGCGATACCTAAAATTAGCCACAGTATCGACAACGCATTAATTCCATACGTTTCGGCGACTAGTTTATCTATGCGACGGAAGTTTTGCGGTTGGCCAGTATAAATAGACCAGGCGTGATAAATACTAAAGGCGCCAATGATTAAACTGGCTAGCAATGGTTTGATTTTTCCGTTTTTAGACATTGATTTCATTTGTCTTGTGGAATTAAGGTATTGCTTTGATGTGCTGGTAAATTACCACCAATTCTTTGCGTTAACTGAATCTTCATTCCAGTTACGTTGCCTGCTGGATTACGAGAAAAGACTACAGGATTTATAAATTGATTAACAACCGTGTCTGGGCCGAATAGATTGGCACCATACCATATAGAGCCGCAAGCAACTTTAGCTCTGTACTGACCAAGTGGCAGCATAGTCTCAATCACTTCACCACTACGAATAAATACTGTAAGCACAGATGCACTTGTCTGCCAATCTTCTAATCTAAACAAGCAATGTTTATTCTCTTTGTTTCCAAAAAGTTTGAGAGGTGCAAAAGTGAGACCTAGTGATTGTTGATGCAATTGTTGCACGATACTTGTTTTTGGTAATGAAGCGGGGGTTAATTTAGCACTAGCAGCTGTGTTAGCTTTGGATAGATGTAATGCCCCAACTATAAAAGCGACTATTATAATTAACCAGAACCAATAATAAAATTTGCTTCGCGGTTGCCCTGATGAGTCAGGTATAACAGCACTAGGATGCCGCCCACGAAATTCTTTCGGATTGTAGATAGCTGATTTTACTGGATCATCAAGGTGATTGTTTCTTCTCTTCATTGATTACCTAATTGTTTAGGCTGAGTTGGCATTTGAAATGTCTTTACAGGATTTGCAACTAATGAAGCTTCAATTATTTCTTCTGCAATTCTAATGAGATTGTATATAGAGTATTTTCCATTGGGTTCAATTCCATATCTTTCGCCTAATTCCGCTAATTGGTCATGTGCCCATTCAATGTTAAACGGATGGCTATAACTATAGATAACTCTTTGCCTCAGAATACTGCCTAATAGCTTTAAATCATCTGCTGAGGTGGTATTAGTGTTTTCTAGCGCCACACCTGCGTGGTCAAATAGTTCACCTAATTGAGTTAGTACATTATCTTGGTCTTTCATTAACCTGCCGGCATGCTCCAAATCCGTACGAAGTGAAAAGGCATACTTTTGCATGGATTTATCTTGTAAAAGCAGCCATGACCGGTAGTTGATGTAGGCAAGTAGAATCACAATCGCACTAAGTGCTATAACTATATATGGCATTTTTATCCTTTATTTAAGCTGCTAGGTATTAAGTAGCCAGTAATTCCCTTAAATTTGCATCATTATTCATCGTTTCGATATTAGGAATTCCTAGAACTTCCCCATACTTACAAACTAGCCAAGGTTTTTGAATGATTTTTGCATCATTCTCTTTAAACGTAATATGTATCCATGAATCTGCATGCTGTGCGTAAAAGTGAAAGTCATCAATTGATTTTCCTTCCACTACATCCGAAAAGACTTTTAACGCCTGGACGCACACAGCATTTTCCTGCCCTATCACCGTTAGCTCATGATTACTTTCTTCTGAATTTCGAATAATGAAATGTAATCCATTGTTCTTATCGCTTTTTTTTGTAACTTCTACAGGTTGCTTTAATACTGCCAGCCCATTGACTATAATTGGCACTGTATCTATTAACAAATATTTACAGTCTGGGCATGCAGTGTGAATTTTTTTACCCTTACGACCCGTAACCCAACCTGCTTGGTAAGCTTTGTAATCACATTGATTTTCTGATAAAGCTGTAGGGCTGCTGACGTCACAGTGAAAACACCTACAAGTGTGTATAAACATATTGGCTCTCTATTATTATAGATATTCAGAATAATCTCGTTCTTTATATCCAGTAAGCCGCCTATATACTCTTACCAATGTCTCTATAGGACTTTCAGGTTTAACCTGTGCAGGAGGCGGCTCGATGTAACCATAATTTGCTGAATATATCTGCGCTGACTTTTTCAGTAAAAAGGTTAATACATCATTGGTATCCGACTGGGATAGAAAAATACATCTCAGCTCAAGACTACTTTTATTCTGTACGTCATATGCCATTTGTTGTGTGCACATATGATCAATATTGCTGATTGTGGTGATATGTATCATCGAAGTGATAATGAATTTTTCGGTATGTACCACCACTTGTACCAGTCCGTGTAAGACAAACGGATATGGGTAACCACCTTTATCATCCATACCCGTATATTTACCATGAAATGTATCAGGCTTACCCGGTAAAGAGATGTCTATACGTTGAACCTTACCCTGTTCTAATATTGCACTTGATGCGTATATACAATCAAGGAACTCAATAGCGTAAATTGACATGCATGGTTTTTGGTTCATTTAGCCATCCTCATCAAGGATAATATTCAGTTATTTGTCAGTCTCTTTTTTAAGCCCCATAAATATTGGCTTGCGATTAAATATATCTAAATCGCTTTTTCTGGATTCGTAGCGCCCAACGCCGAATGGGAATTCCAAATTAGACTTAACTTTATTTTCTGCATCTTTTATGTATGCAAGTAAGCCATCCATACTTTCAGTGATCGTTTTTAACTCCAACTCACCATCTTTGACTAAGTTTCCGCCGGCATTGTTGATTGCATTAATAGCTTCGTTCAATAAGTATTTTTGTAGGTTATTCAATTTATACCTCTTGTAATCTTGTCGAGTAAATTATTGATTTTCCCACAATGGGATTTATGAGCAATTTCAGATAAAGCGTTATTCCGTAGCCTTTGCATTACTAGTGGATGCTGACGGCTGCCAGGTGTGACAATCCAACCTTATTAATCTTGATTGGTTGCATCTCTTTAAGATTTTCCAGTATCTTTTCCGCAAGGGTTGCATTCGTACCACCTTCGAAATCTGAACGTATATGCGCAGGCCTAGCCTTAGTTGCTTCTACTGCGACTGCCATGAGCGTATATAGCATCTCTGGATTTTTGTCTGTTATATCAATAACGCTATCCAAAAGCTCTACGAACCAGATAAGCACACCCGGCTCTTCAACCGGACCATCGGCAACCATGTGTTCTTTTTGCCATTTAAGCATGCGTACGTGATTCTCAGTCTCCATAATCTGGTGATTATCCAAAGCCGTTGTTAGATCATCTGCTGTGACGGGTAATACCTTCCAATCGAAACCTTGATGCTCTACTGACTCGGTGCCCATGACATTTGATACGATGAGAATGAGCTGTGTTTTACCTGAAGCGTGACTTGTAGTGTTTTCCATATTTTTTTACTCCATTAATTGATTGGCTGGTGTCTTGTCAGTATTCTTCTTTTTACTATGCGAACCAAAGTATGCAGGTGTGATAGAAGTCCTGCTATGACCGGCATCTAAAGTGAGCCTGGTGCGCGCTTCCAAATCTAGCTGTGGATCTACATCTTCTTTTAATCCACCACGGATAGGACTAGGTTGTCCTGTGATGACTTCGTACTGGTCGTTGATATACTCATGACGTAACCCGTGCGCTGTCACCCCTGCTTCTTTTTTGGTGATTCCGAATTTTTGCATAATGTTGGCGAATCGCTTGACGGCCTGTTCCAGTGACAGACTTTCCCAACCAATATGTCCATTGGTGACTTTACTTATCTTGCATGCATAAGCGAGTGCTGCACGTTTCTCATCATTATCAATAGGAATAGCTCTTGGTCTGCCACCTTTGGTGCCGAACTCAACCGTTATAAAGGTGGATTCTTCCCCAAGTCTCATTGCGACGATAGGACGGAAACATACGGCTTCACGTCTACGTAATCCAAAGGCTTTAATCATGCGAAGTTGTACACCGGCTCTTAAGTCGTATTCTTCAATCTGCGCTAACTTGTCCTCATAGGACACGCCATTGGTTGACCATGACTTATCGACTTGAGCGACCTGTACACGTCTCACTAAACTTGTGTCGTCTACATAGGACTCTAGCGTTTGTATCATGTTGCCCTTACCTATCCAGCCGCAGAACACTCGCAGGATACTGGTGCGACTTTGCAGCGTGGAGGCAGAGAGTTCTTTCGATACCCAGTACTCTAGGATGGCTTTAAAATGTTTTTCCTTGAAATTTCTCGGATTGTCCAATTTGTAGCCTAATTCACGTAGCTCTGTGAACACCTGGAACAATACTTCGGTGCGCCTCTGCTTAGTGGCCGTGCTGACAGTTTTATCTTTGAGTGCGTGCTTTGTCTTGTTTTGCTCAATGAGTTTCATGAGCTCTACTTTCCAGCTTGAATTGTGCAGTTTCAGATGTGCCATCGTCTATTCCGCCTGTTTACTTTTGGTTTCTATATAGGTTTGTGCCATATCGTTGCTTTTCAGGTGCTTGTGTGTCCCGTATAGACCCGTCAGACCTATTGCGCATCCGAGTAATACTAATACGGCTGATTCTTTGTCCTGTGTCGTGAGTACTATATAGAGCAGCGTGAGTATGGCTGATAGCAGTACGGCACAAAATAGTATCAGTAGCACTAGTGGGCTCAGATAGGTATTCAGCTTATTGGGCTTGCTTGTATTACTTGTAAAGTCTCTGTTCATGTTCGTTCTCCTAATGTATGTCAGTAGGTGTATCTGTAGTGCTGTGTACATATTGCTATGTCTTCGCCTTGTCTTAAGAGGCGGTATTACTGGGTATGGATTAGCGTGGTCTTAAATAACGCGGTGTTCAATCCAAGTAGTCTATTTCTAGCTATTTGAACTCCATTATTGCAATGGCTGACTGATAGGTATCGTCAGGATATTGTTTTGGTCTTCCAACGAATTAACTCTCCATTCCCGTACTGCTACCATACAGGGAGTTAAATTGCCGATTGCTTCATCTTCTCTAATGGCTCTCTGCCATGTAGGGTTACGTCTAACTAGAGACGGATCAATGTAGCCGTGCTATGCACTTCGCGTTCGTTGTGATGTTCTACTGCTTGCAGATACCTATAAGACACTGGTAATTAAAACTTCATTACGTCAGTCCCATTGCCTGTCCACTCCATTCCCATGAGTCATCGTCATGGCGGGACGTACCCAGTATTCGTTCTCTCGCTACCATCGACATGCGTCCAGTCATTACATCAACAAGGGCACGGGGTATTGAAATACTAAAGCTACGGATACAGCTAAGACTAATTAAATTGGATTTAAACCAGTCTTGGGTAGGTATTGCGTTTGTTTGGGCGTTCGCCCGAGTGGTAGACACGAATGTCTATTTGAAGCTCTACTACATTGTCCTAGTGGACAGTGATTGTCTTAATTCGACGCCAAATGTACTCGCATTGAGTGCTAAAGGGTGTCTTGTCTCGACTTTGGGTAATTGCTTGTTCTTATCAATCGCAGTGTTGCTCTGCGATACCTTTCGGTGGACTGCAAGCGAATATTAACTCCGATTATTTTCGGTTGTCAAGTTTAGACTTTAAAATAGTTGGTGAGTTGTTGTCTAAAATCCTGATGGGACACGCATGGGTGAATGTATGTGGCTTTCCTCTCTGTCTAAACACCGCCTAAATTAGATAAAAAAGTGCTTGTTTTTTTATTAAAAATGGAGGATATTGTCGTTACAGATTAGTAACTTACATTTATTGATTTGAGCAAGAGTAACTACCTTTTGCGTTATATATTGTCCTGTAGTGTTTCAATCAGACTAGCTCTTGAAATAGAGCAAAAGTGACTTGTTTTTGAGTTACTTTTAACGTCAAGTAACAACCGAGAATTATTCAAGCATTATTTTGAGCAAGAGTAACGCAATACCAAGTCAAAAGTAACTGGCTCAAAATACATAGCAAAAAGCACTGTCATTTTTAACTATTGAGATAAGCCTAAAACAATAGAATTCCTTAGTAATTTACTCACTAAAGGAATTCAAATGATTAACGGTAAGATAGTTAGAGCACTCGATGTTGGTTATGGCAACGTTAAATTTGTACGTAGTCACCAATCCATTGAGGAAAAAGTAATTTGCGACATGTTCCCTTCTCGCTCGCCAGCTGCTACTGATAGTTTTATTGGTGAAGGTACATTGAAAAAACGAGACACAGTGATCGTCAGAGTAGACGGCACTAATTATGAAGTTGGCCGCGATGTTGCCCAAGCGCAAGGTGCTAATGATATTTCAGCAATCCTCGATAACAAATTCGTGCGTGAAGATGGGTACATGGCTAGAGTACTTGGCGCACTACATTATATGTTTATGGATATTGAAGAAGATTATATCGATATGCTTGTTGTTGGCTTGCCGGTGAATAATATTAAAGAGCACAAAGAATATTTAATCGAGAAACTCAAAACTAAACATACCTTACCAGGCGAACGTGTTGTTGAGATTCGCGATGTGAAAGTGTTTGAGCAACCATTAGGTGCATTTTTTAATTTCATGTACTCACCTGATGAACCAAAGACTTTTTCATATAGCACAGTGAAGACGCAGCGGAATTTAATTATCGACCCGGGCATGTATACCTTTGATTGGTTGCTGGTAGACAATATGAAAGGTAGCGACAATCGAAGTGGCGGTACCACACGTGCTATGTCAGATGTAATTAAGGCTATGGCAAAAGTAATTGCAAAAGAAGAAAAAACAAACTCAGCTCAAGTTTTTAAGATCATCGATGACGCGATTCGTGAAAATCGTAATCCGCGTATTTTCTCAAAAGAAATCGATATAGATAACTATATTAGTTATTCAAAGACTGTTATTAGTGAATCGGTTGATGCATTGGCCAACTCTGTAGGTGACGGTGCAGACGTCGATAACATTATGCTGGTTGGTGGAGGTGCAAGATTCTTTCTAGATGCCATCAAAGCTAAGTATCCTCGCCATCAGATCGTAACAACTAATAATTCAGTCTTCGCCAACGTAATTGGTTTTCAAATGGCCGGGGAAAGATCATTTTTGGCGGACCAGGTACGGGCAAGAAAATCATTAGCAACTGCATGATTGGCTAATTATGAAATCAAATGAAGCGATCAGACTTAATGTAACGATTCATCCTGATAAGGACCCTGCCCTATTCAAAATATTCGAGGCTATGTCAAAAGACTCTAGACCGAGAAGATTGATTGGGCTGGGAACACTAGGATTATTTGTTGAGCAACACGGGATGACACAGAGCGTGTTAGAGGTGCCTGCTGTAGCTCAACAGACTTATTCACCACAGCAAGAAAAAGAGCCCTCAAAAGATACTCCATCAAATGTAAGTAGCACTAAAGAAATACTTCATGAAGATGGTGAACTTGAAGCAATTGGAGACATTTTCAATAACGGCTCTTAATTTTTGACTAAATTTGACAGGTTTAAAAGTTGTTATATATTGTACTCAGGTGTCCGCCTTTAGGAGTTCAAAATGAACAACAACTTACAAATGGTGGATTTTGCAGTAAACGATAAACGTAGTGTTGCAGCGATGCTAAGAGGTAAAGGAGATGGACGCGAGAAGGCGTGGTTGAAGTTTGAAGGGAAACACGAAGCCCTGATGACTCAAGAACAAATTCAAGCGGCCTTTGCTAAAGCAGCTCGTTACGGCAAAGTAGTTAATCGTGCAGTAACAATCGACAAATTGAAAAAAGGTTTGATGATTGCTCTTGGTGTACTAGTGATTGTTTCTTAATTAGCTAGCGACCAAAATAAGAAAGGCGAATATCTTAATTGATGTTCGCCTTTTTTTATTGCCTAGAAAATGCTAGCCAGCTGAGAGTATTTTATCCGGTGCAGCACTGATCCCACAAAAGCTTAGATCTGCAAAGTCAAAAACTTCATAAAGTAATTTATTAGAAGCTGCATTGTAGTTCTGTGCTGTTAGCGTAGACGACGTAGGAACGATTAATAATTGTTTGAACTGGTGTCGTAGCACCCAATGGTAGATAGGCTCTGTGAGAGGCTTCCATTGCACCCAAGCATCTTCGTATTTGCCATAAATGTTATTAAACAATATTTCATGGAAAGTTGAGCTAGCCCCATGAATGAATGCCGATAGTTTAATAGCTGGATTGTTACTCAAGTAATAACTTTGATGCGCATCGAAGAATGAATCAATACCGTTAAGCAAAGCTTTAGTTAACAATGGCATTGTGCCTTCAGCTGGTGTCAGCTGAGTGAAATAATTAACCATATTATAAGCAGCTGCACTAAGAGATGGATATTCAGTACATATTTGCTCGAAGGCAGTTTTTTTTCTGATTGATGTGAGTGCGCTATTTAGTATTTGGCTTGGAGTTTCAGGCCCATTGTATAAATTAGATGAATCTACGATTATTCCTGTATCTTCACGTAAATAACGTTTGTCGTTATCAGGTACCTTATCTGCTAAGAACGAGATAGGTGCTAATGGTAGCTTTTCTTCAACAACAACTGACATATTACTCTCCAGTCCTAAGAATCGGCATCTTGCCTTGAACGAGACGTCCGCCGGCGATGTTACCAATATAATTAAAGTTAGGTAGTCTTCCGATTAAATCTTGGGGTATTTTATCTTCTAATTTTTCACTCATGCTCTTTCCTAATCTGCCATCACCAAAGCTAATCATGTCTTCAGAATCACCTACAGCGATATTGGTGCCTACAGACTGAACTAGAGTTTGTCCAAATTCTTCAACGATATATTTTTGAGTTTCAGCATCTTTAGTACGCAGTGCAATTAAGTTATTGCAGTTTCCTAGCAACATTTTTGCTGCAGGCATACTACCTAGCTTTACTGCGAAGTCTTGGAGTGTTTGTGCGAACAACCAACAAATATAGTTTGCTCCCCTACCCTTGTTTAATACTTGTATGAAGGATTGGTTGACAATGTTGCTGCTTTCATCGACCAGTATTTCAATTTTACGATCAGAGTCCATACCAAAGTTGTAGCGTGATCCTGCAACAGATACTAACTCTGCCATCAGTAATGAGCCTACGGCGTTACAGATAGTTGTGTCTGATAATGCGTCCAATCCAATGTAGACTACTGCGCCTGAAGCGATGACTTTTTGAAAGTCCCATATTGGTCGTTGATCATCTTTATCGTCATAGTCCGGAGATAATAAAGGTCCTAATTCACCGGCTGTAAGCATACGCAGCACTGGAATTAAACCAGCAAGCATTTTTCCTACCCATTGCTTATCGTTCTGTACGATCTCAATTAGGTTTGAAACATCAGCTGACTCAATATTGTTTCTTACATAGTCTTGCTTATAGTATTCGACATAACCAGCTAGTCTTTCTTCCTGCGTAGCTCTGGCGCTTGGGTTTTTCATTTTTTGTTGTACATAGCGCTTGGCCATGACGTCCCAATCTTTGTTATGCTCTTCAAAGAAAACTTCAAGCACCCTTTCAAGTAAGTCGCCAACGCCAACTTGAATATAACGTAGGATTTTTTGTAATGACGGTTTTTCTTTAACCATAACCATGCCGGCACAGATAGCATCTGGAATTAACCATGAATATGCTGAGAAGCTATCATTTGTCTCACTGCCAATAACAGCGCTTGTACGGCTAGCAAACTCCGTAACTCGGTTAAAGTTTTTAAGAGCGTCAAAACGACAGCTTTTTTGTGGGAATGCTAAATGAAAGTAAACAAATGGAACGCCGTTAGCTTTTGCTTCTCGTTCTAGTGTTTGTGCAAGGGCATTATCACCTTTTGGATCGAACTGCAGTACGACACTACCTCTAGCAATTGCCTGACAAGCAATGATTTCTAATGCTCTTGTTTTTCCTGCGCCTGGTGCACCAAAGATTACGGTATGGCCTTCGAATACATCGATATTAGATTTAATGTCGATTTTTTTTGTTTCTAATCCACGAATCCATGCAGAACCAATTACTTCCGGCTTTACGTCTATGTTTGATAACTTACCAACAATTTTTGCGAACCACATTGGTGGAATAAAGCTTTTTAGATTGATTCGTCTGAGGTCATATAATCGCTGAGTATGTTTTTGCTCCCAGTCGAAGCCTGTCCCAAGCCATACCATTTTATTATTTCGTTTAATAAATTCTCTTAATTTACTCGATGGTATAAATGTTGGAGCCTGGTTAAATAGTCCGAGCTTTAATTCCCATATCATCCATGCTTGCTTAACTCTGTAGATAGAGGCGCCTAGTGCAAAGAAACAAACGAGCAACTTCATGAATATCCCCGAAGATTCAGGGGCAATCATTAAATAGACTGGTATTACTGCAAACCAAGCAATTCCTGCTATCCACTCGTAAGCAGGACGCCATGGTTGGTCAAATGTTCTAAGCATCGTTATCCTTAAATCCGATAGCAAGTGCAATGGCTTTATTAATTACATAAGCCCTTACCTTTACACCATCTTTTTCTTTGTTATGTAAGTTTTTCCCAGTTTCTTGATCGCGAACTATCCAATTGTTAGCCAAGAGCTCATCCAATGCTTTGATATGCGGCATACCATGGCTTTCGAACTCTTCTTTTGAAATTATTAACCCTAATGCACTCATCCAGACAGGGTACTCATTGTCATCAATTAGCATGTCCGCTTTAATTGCATTGATAAGGTTTCTAGTACCCTCTGAAATTTGATTAATAATGTCAGGGTTTACAGTAGTTGCCGGAGTGGTGCTATTTGTTTTATGCGGCTGTTGTGCTGCAGTTTGGTTTTGTGGCTTTCCTACAGTTGGTGACCCTAAAGCGCTAGGTTTGCTGTCTGGTTGTGTTTTAGTTTGAGTATCAGGTGCTGTATCGGCCGATGAAGCGGTAGATGCTGGTTTATTCGTTTTATCGATAGCCTCATCTGGTTTTTGTTTTGCTTCAGCTGCTTTTACTGGTTTGTCTGAAGCTGGTTTTAACGGTGGAGCGGATATTGATTTGAAGAAATCTTGAGCAACTGGATTCATCAAAGTAATGTTAGCCTGGTCGATTTCACTTTGTGGAAGAATGATACTTGGATCAACTAATTTTACCGTTTCAACAAGTTTAGGGTTGTTAGGTAAAGTAATGTTCCAATAAGGGCTACCGTCTCTTTGTTGCTCTAATAATCCTGAATTCAAAAGCATTTCAGCAAGAGTGTCGCTAGATGTCGGAATGCCTACGATTTTACGATTAGTCATTACATTCGTAATGTCATTAAAAGCTGCAGTCCAGACAATGAAACAGCCCTCTTTTGTATACCAAATACGCGACTGTTTACCATTAACAGTCCAAATTTCATCACGTATGAGCTCACGCATGATATCGATGATGTGAGGCTCTAAATGAGAACCCACAGTTAGCTTGCCATAGAATGTTGCATTAGATTTCATATCTTTATCGATAACTGTATCTTTAGCCATTCTTACCAAGTCGCCGATAAGATTGCCGTCTGAATGTCTTGCGGCTCCATTTATCGATGCATACATGTAGGAAACTATTTGCGCATTGTCATTGTGTATGTACTGAAGACAAGATTGTGGTATCACCAGACTGATGATTCCTGAGGCAGCCGAGTGCCAAATTTGATTGTTGTTATCTGAATGGTCTGCCCAATGTATGTAATAATTATCAGAGCCAATTTCTGTTGCCCAGGAGTACAAAGGCCTCATGAATGAAGGCCATGTTTGGCCGCCAGTGCTTACTACCGACATTGTAGTTAATGGTCTGTAGATTTCAGAGCATAGTCCAGCAATGAATGTAGCAAACACCCATTTTGGATGAAGTAACCTGCGTTTTTCAGCACTTTCTTTAGTTGAGAATATTTTTCCGTCAGCAGCTTGTAATGCAAAAAAACCTACTTCTAGACCTAGGCGGAAGAGTCCACCAGCATTGTTATGGTTTTCGCGATTAGTTGCAGGCAATAGGTGTACGTAGGTTGCATAGCTTCGTATCGATGCCATAACCATATCTTCGAATACAGTTGGCGGCATACCGAATGCAATTTTAATTCTATTGATTAGGTCTGCTTGCGTTTCGACTATTGCGTCGATATCAATAGCAGGAACTCCATTGTCGAATGGAGGATATCTAGGAACTTGTCGAACATCATTTACTGCACGTTTGAGTTCTTGTTTAGATATGACGGGCTGAGGTTTTGTAACCTCTTTTGTCTGGAAGAATTTAGTAAGTTTATTTAGCATCGTGGATGCATTTTGGTACTTACTAGGCAATCAATCAATCAAATATAAACGTTCTTTTGCGTGTGATTGTTTATGCTGCTTTGCTTGTCTTTTGTGATGGTAATTTTTGTGGGACTGCCATATCTTTCTTATCTGTACAGAATGGGCAGATTAATGGTAATTCGTATTTGTAATAGAAAAACTTTGATTTGCAGCATGAGCACTCTGACATATCGAAGTCGATTTTCTTATTCGTTTCTTGAATTAGAAAATACGCATGATCTATATCGATGTATGACCTGAGGTCTGAATATTGAACGAGAGTTTCTTGATAAATTGTGTATGACTGGATTATTGCTTCTACGTGATTTACGCCAAAGTTGATTGCTCTACGGTAATTTTGAATTATGAATGAAACATGTCTACGGTGTTTTTTGTTTTTAATATAGGTGTCTAGATTCTCTACAGCCCTGCCCTTTGGTGGAACCCTATTGCTGATTGCTATGATAATTTGACGAACCTTACCTTGCGATAAACCAGTCAAGGCACAAATCGTGCTTGTCCTTGCGCTCAGTTCTGCAAGTCTAACTGCTTGGCAGTTCCCATATATCTCGTTAAGTATTTGGGAATTTTTGGATAGTAGAGATTGTTGAAAGGGCGTCATCTTTTAATAGTTCTATATTTTGCCATGCCCCTAAAGGGATAAGGCCTGGGTGAATTAATGCATTGGAATTGGAACTGACAGTTTTAAGAGTTTCGACTGAGATATTAGCTATCAATTCTGCTACGTTTCGATGTAGACTGTAACAAATGCATGCACGGTCAATATCTATAAGACACGCTTTATGTGTGCTTAGCAGTATTGTTTCATTAAGTTTTTGTATCTCAGAGCATGTCATTATTATTAGAAATTATTTGTAACTCACAGTTATTTTTTAGAACTTACAGTTAATGAAACCTAAATTACCTATAAATGAAGTATTTGTCAAGCGTCTTAATTTATTAATGACGAGCAACTCCATTCCGTCCAAGATACAAACAAGGGCCAATGTTCTAGCGGAGTTGTGTGAAACGTCTACTCAAGCGAGCCGTAAGTGGCTTAATGGCGAGTCCCTGCCTGGCTATGAGCATATGATGAAGATTGCCGCAAGATATTCTGTAACCACCAGTTATTTATTAGGAGAGGTAAATGTAAAAAATTTAGGACTTAGTGACAGAAATGCAATTTTAAAAGATAGCGTCAAAAGTGGTGTGATAACAATTGATATACATGAGAATATGTTTGATGGTTTGTTGTTAATTGGTGACACAGTAATCTGTGAACCTACAAACAGTATTACTGTCGATGGTGATATCTATGTATTACAAAGTGGCCAAAAGAGATTTTTTAGAATGCTGAAATACGATGATGAAAATAATCTTGTAATCACCTATGAAGAAAACGGTGTGGAAGAAAACACTGTTTATCGGGACAGCAGCATTATTGATTTATTTTTAGCTTCTTTGGTAGGTAGAGTAGAAGCTGTTATACGTAAGGTAAAAAAAAATTAAGTTCGATTTTCGTCGTGAAAGACATATTTTCGACATAAAAGTAATGTAGCTGAGATTGGTTTGTATACAAATCAATCTGTTGTGAATGGCATGTGTTTTGCTCCTGTTGTATTTTGTTCAATTAAAGTAGAAACATGAAAACCGTAGTAATAATCGACGATCAATACACAATGAGAGTAATACTGACTCAAGTCATTGATAATATTGAATTGGGCGAAGAAATCACTACAGTTTCTTTTTCTGATGCTGAAACTGCCTATAGATGGTTAATGTTCAATGAATCTGATCTAATTGTCATCGATTATATGATGCACAAAATGTCAGGCCATGAGCTGCTTAAAATTCTAAAAAGTAACGAGATAACTATGCACGTCCCTGTCGTTGCTATCACTTCGGACAATGACATTTGTATCAGGTATCAGTTACTTGAAGATGGTGCTATTGATTTCATGCTTAAACCTCTTGATTACCAAGAGTGCATGCTTAGGTTTAAGAATTTATTAAAACTGCCTCTTAAGCGCTCTATGGTATCTTCTGAAGAGGAAATTTTGCCGTTGTGCGTACTTAAGAGTAAAGCTGCTTAACTTATAATTAGGGCTTCACCAGTCACACCTTATAGAAATTCTGATAATTCCGAATATTTGCGGATGACCTAATAGTATTAAGTGTTTAGATTTTGCCTCGTGAAATGAGGCAGAATTGAATAACCATAATAAGATTTTCGGTCTAGCAATTAGGACCCTTAGAAAAAGCAAGAAAATCACTCAAGATGAGCTTGCGTATACCGCGAGCCTAGACAGAACGTATATAAGCCTGCTTGAGTTAGGCTCAAACTCCCCTTCCCTAGACACAATCACTTTACTATGTAACGCACTTGAAGTTTCGCTTGTAGATCTTGCTTTGCTCATGGACTCAATCTCGACTGATGAGACGAGACAATGAGAAAAGTAAAAATGTCTGACGCACTGGATAAATATCTTAAAAACATATCAATTATCAAAAAAAGTTACGAAAACGAAAAGCACCGCATCAACGTAATCAATAAAAGTTTTTTGACCGACTTGTTTGTTTGTGATGTGACTAGTGTCCATATCTCGAAATATAGAGACATGAGGATCCAAAGCTTCAATCTTAAAACCAATAAGCCTTTATCTACCAGCACTGTTAGGCTGGAACTCTCATTACTTTCCAATTTCTTTGATATTTGTCGTATCGAGTATGGTTATTGTGACAAAAACCCAGTGGCCAATGTTAGGAAGCCTAAACCAGCGCCAGGGCGCGAAAGAAGGCTTACGAATAGAGAACATAAACTCATCCTAAGGTATGCCCACAACTTTTCAAATAAAGAGCTCTACGCCATCATAGTATTAGCTTTGGAGACAGCCATGAGGCAAGGGGAAATACTTGGCTTGAGGTGGGAGCACATTAATTTAAAATCCAGAATTGCACATCTTCCCGATACGAAAAACGGCGCAAAACGTGATATTCCATTGTCAAATAAGGCAAAAGAGGTATTTGTAAAATTAGGTGTTAAGACCAGTGGAAAAGTTTTCGGTTACACGTCTGAGGGTATCAAGTCCACATGGAGGTTCATGATAGAGAAGCTTGGGATTGAAAATTTACATTTTCATGATTTACGTCATGAGGCTGTGTCTAGACTGTTTGAGTTGGGAACTTTAGATTTAATGGAAGTTGCTGCAATTAGTGGTCATAAGAGTCTTTCCATGCTCAAGCGCTATACCCATCTCAAAGCACATAAACTTGTTGGGAAACTTGAAGGTAATAAGAACAAAGGTAGGCAAGTGGTTTTAGATTATCTGGTACCCTACCCTGCTATTAAAACTTGCTGCAGTGAGAATATTACAACTATACGATTACTTGATTTTGATGATGTTGTAGTAAGCGGTGATTGCCCGGATAAAGTTATGAAAGAAACTCAAGATGCATTACTTAGAAGAATTTTAAATATGATTAGGCATTCTGAGCCAAGAATTGAGCCTGACGGATACTTACATTTGATAGATGAGAATCGGGTTTTAATGGTTGATCCACTTGCAATAGAAAGTATTAACACTTTTATTTCGTGAGAATGTTAAGAATTAAGGAGGATATGCCAGAGATTTAATGATATTGCCAATCCAGTATTTGGAAAAGTTTAAATAGGTTAGGCGCTGCCCACGTAGTGGGTGCTAATGCAACCGATGCAGTTGTATATTGTCCAGCAAGTGAAGTTGCTACTGGCGGCGGCGGTTATTGTACTAGTGGCGTTACTGCTTGCAGGATCCTATCCCCCATAACTAGTAGTGGTGTTCCTGTTGGATATCAATGTTCCTGTGGTCCTGGTAATTCCAATGTTTATGCTGTTTGTGTAAGTAAATAATCTTGCCAATCGGGTAGCTGGAAAAAAGCCCAAGGATCAGGACTTACTTTTAATGGAACTTCTAGTATTACTTCAGCAATAACTTCAAATTGCTCAATCCCTGTAGGGGGGTGTAATGCAGTTGCGGCG